>Ga0209254_10000083_pt1 | contig 57274 bp, 40 predicted proteins | sample FrelakmetDIP11DI_FD_187148 | JGI IMG/M metagenome (GOLD analysis project Ga0209254, IMG submission 187148) | Freshwater lake sediment microbial communities from the University of Notre Dame, USA, for methane emissions studies - DIP11 DI (SPAdes)... | ecosystem: Environmental > Aquatic >...
TTTCGCCGAGGTCAAGGCCCGCATCGATGGCCTCAAGGCCGACAAGACCCAGGCCCGGACCAGCGAATCGCGCGTGCTGCGCTACTGGGACAAATACCTCACCGACGGCCTGGTGCCGCACCTGTTCGAGCTCGACACCCGCACCGGCGCGGTGCGCGACCTGATGCCGGGCTTCGACCGCGTCACGGGATTCGAGGGCTTCGAGTGGGACCTCGCGGCGGATGGGGCCGAAATCGCATACTCGGCCAACAGCACCCCCACGCCGCACCAGGAGCTGAACTTCGATGTCTACGCGCTCGACGTCGCGCGCGGCACCCTGGTCAACCTCACGCCCGCCAGTCCCGGTGCCGACACCCGGCCGGAGTACGGGCCGCGTGGCCGCGACCTCCTGATCGGGCGCAATCCACGCCCCGGAATCGCTTCGGACTACACCCGCCTGATGCTGCTCGAACGGGCCCCGGCGCGCGAGCGCGAGGTCGCCGCCGGCCTCGACGCGGCAAAGGCCAGCTGGACCTTCGGCGCCGACGGGCGCTCGGCCTGGTTCAGCGCGGAACGCGACGGGCGGGTCGACCTGTACAGCGCCGCCTTCAGCGGCACCCAGGCGCGGCGCGTGGCCGCGGGCGGCAGCATCGATGCGATCGAGCGCGTCGACCAGGGCGTGGTCTTCCCGCGCCACGACTTCAGCCGTCCGGCCGACCTGCATCGTTACGACCCGCAGGGTGGCGGACGCACGCGCCGCCTGACCGCGTTCAACGATGCCCTGCTGGCCGGCATCGAGATGGGTCGGATCGAGCGCATCGACTACGCCGGCGCCGGCGGCGCCATGGTGCAGGCCTGGCTGGCGTTCCCGCCCGGCCAGCGTCCCGGACAGCGCCTTCCGCTCCTGCTGCTGGCCCACGGTGGACCCTTCACCAGCTGGACCGATGCCTGGAGCTACCGCTGGAACGCGCAGGTATTCGCCGCGCGTGGCTGGCTGGTGGCGATGCCGAACTTCCACGGCTCGATGGGCCGCGGCCAGGCCTACGCCGATTCGATCCTGGGCAACCACGGCGAAAAGCCCGCCGCCGACGTGCTGGCATTGCTCGACATGCTGGCCGCCCGACCCGATGTCGATGCCAGCCGCGCAGTGCTGGCCGGCGGCTCCTACGGCGGGTATCTCACCGCGCTGGTCACCGGCATGAGCCCGCGCTTCCGCGCCGCGATCGTGCATGCGGGCGTGTTCGACATCTCGGGCCAGTTCGCGTCCGACTCGACCTGGGACCGGCCGTCCAGCTACGGCAACGCGCCATGGACCGATCCGGTCGAACTGGATCGCTGGTCGCCAAGCCGCTTCGTGCCGCAGATGCGCACGCCGACCCTGGTGCTGCACGGCGAGAAGGACTTCCGGGTGCCGGTTTCGCAGGGCATCAACCTGTACGGTGCGCTGACCGGCAAGGGCGTGCCGGCGCGCATCGTGGTGTTCCCGGAGGAGAACCACTGGATCATGCGGCCGCAGGCTTCGCTGTTGTGGCACCAGGAATTCTTCGCGTGGCTGGATCGGCATGCGGCGCCGTCCAGCGAAAGCGCCGCGGACAAGGCGCCGCAACCTTAGTCACGCGCCCATGCAGGAGCGGCTTCAGCCGCGACCGAGGCCCATCGCGCGCAGAGCGCGCTCCTACAGGGCCGGCTTCGTAGGAGCGCGCTCTGCGCGCAATGGGCCTCGGTCGCGGCTGAAGCCGCTCCCACAGGGCTAGAACCTGATTTGCCCGTCAAACGAAGCGAGTCCGGGACCGTCGGCATCCGCGTGGCGGCGAGTTCCACCGAATGTCTGAGCCGACACGCGGATGGCGGCGGGCCCGGACCCCCAAGGCTGCGGATGCAGCAATGCGCAGACGCGCAGGTGCATCGCGCGACGACGCGGCGCTGGGCTATCATCGACGCCGTCGCGTGCGAGCGGAAACCGGCGCGGCGACGGCCCAGCGCGATTCCCTTCCAGCGAGGTCGGGTCAGATGGCGGAGCGCTTCAAGATCGCGATCGTCGGCTCCGGCCCCGGCGGCAAGAGCGCCGCCGCGCACGCCGCGGAGCTCAACGTCCCGCACGTGCTGCTCGAAGCCTCGCCCTACCTTTCGTACACGATCTACCGCTACCAGAAGGGCAAGCACGTCATGGACGAGCCCGGCATCCTGCCGCTGCGCTCGCCGCTGCCCTTCAAGGCCGGCAGCCGGGAGGTAATCCTCGATGGCTGGAACGAGGGCATCACGAGGCTCAACACCAACGTCAAGTTCGGCCACGAGGTCGAGAAGATCCAGAAGGGACCCAACGGCTTTACCTTGGCGTGCGCCAACGGCGCCAGCTTCGAGGCCGAGTTCGTGGTCCTGGGCATCGGCCTGCAGGGCAACATCCGCAAGCTCGGCGTGCCGGGCGAGGACCTGCCCTTCGTGCAGTACCAACTCGACGATCCCGACGAGTACGAGGGCGAGACCATCGTGGTGATCGGCGCCGGCGATGCCGCGATCGAGAACGCGGTGGCGCTGGCCAAGCAGAACCAGGTCATCATCATCAACCGCAAGGACGAGTTCGCGCGCGCCAAGAAAGGCAACGAGCAGGGCATCCTCAAGGCGATCGAGGACGGCCGCGTCGAGTGCTACTACAACGCCGCCCCCGATCGCGTCGACCTGCTGCCGCAGGGCTCGCGCAAGAAGGGCCGCATGCTGCTCTCGACCAAGGACGGCAAGGCCCAGATCCTGCTCGACCGCGTGATCGGGCGCCTCGGCGCCACCGCGCCGCGCCAGGTGGTCGAGAGCTGGGGCGTGGTGTTCCCCAACAAGGACCCGGCCTCGGTGCCGGCGATCAGCCCGCAGTACGAATCCAACGTCAAGGGCCTGTACATCGTCGGCGCGCTCGGCGGCTACCCGCTGATCAAGCAGGCCATGAATCAAGGTTACGAGGTGGTCGAGTACATCCTCGGCCGCGCCGTGGAACCGGCCGACGAGCCGCTCTTGCGCGACAAGTTCGAGTCCATGCCCGGCTTCAGCACCGTCACCGCCGCGCTCGAGCGCATCCAGAAGAACGTCAAGGTCCTGAGCCACATCACCCCGCTGCAACTGCGCGAGTTCATGCTCGATTCCACCATCCGGGTGCCGCAGCCGGGCGAGGTGCTGTTCCAGCGCAACGACTACACCAACACCTTCTATTCGATCGTCGAGGGCGAGGTCTTCGTGCAGCTCGAGGGCAACCGCCAGGTCGGGCTGCGGCGCGGCGAGTTCTTCGGCGAGATGAGCCTGATCTCGGGACGGCGCCGCTCGGCCACGGTGCTGGCCGGCAACAACTGCGTCCTGATCGAGACCCCGCGCCGTTCCATGATCCGCCTGATCGCCTCGGTCGAGGCGGTCAAGCGCGACATCGACCGGATCTTCATCGCGCGCGCGATCCAGACCCGCTTCGCGCCCGAGGCCAGCTACGAGCAGATCGCCGACGTGGTCGAGAGCGCCACCATCACGCGCTTCAAGGCCGGCGACGTGGTCTTCAACGAGGGCGAGGTCGGCGATTGCCTGCACCTGGTGCGGATCGGCTCGCTGACCATCTCGCGCACCATCGGCGGCAAGGAAGTGGTGCTGTCCTATGTGCCGGCCGGCAACCACGTCGGCGAGATGGCGTTGCTGGGCGAAGGCAAGCGCACCGCGACCGCCAAGGCCGCGATCGCGACCGAGACCGTGCGCCTGGACGGCGCCGCCTTCAAGAAACTGGTGGCGCGCAATCCGGTGCTGCGCCTGCGCCTGCAATCGGAATACCGCCAGCGCACCGCGGCCAACCTGCAGATGCAGGCGATGCCTTCGGGCGGCGACATCATCACCTTCCTGATCGGCCAGGGCGCGGGCGAGGCGACCGACATCCTGCTGATCGACGAGTCGCTGTGCGTGCGCTGCGACAACTGCGAGAAGGCCTGCGCCGAGACCCATGGCGGCACCTCGCGTCTCAATCGGGAGGCCGGCCCGACCTTCGACAACGTGCACGTGCCGACCTCGTGCCGGCATTGCGAACACCCGCACTGCATGAAGGACTGCCCGCCCGACGCGATCCACCGCGCGCCCAACGGCGAGGTCTTCATCGCCGACAACTGCATCGGCTGCGGCAACTGCGAGCGCAATTGCCCTTACGGCGTGATCAAGCTCTCCAGCAAGCCGAAGAAGAAGCCGGGATTGCTCTCGTGGCTGCTGCTGGGCCTGGGCTCGGGCCCGGGCGAGGCGCCGTACAAGAAGAAGAGCAAGGACGGCCCGCAGGAGGAGAAGAAGGCGGTCAAGTGCGACATGTGCAAGGACCTGCCCGGCGGCGCCGCCTGCGTGCGCGCCTGCCCCACCGGCGCGGCGATCCGCATTTCGCCCGAGGAGTTCCCGCAATATGCGCAGTCGCGGCGTTGAGGGACAACGCATGACCGGATTCGATCGCGATCCCCCTGTAGGAGCGCGCTCTGCGCGCGATCGGCGCCCATCGCGCGCAGAGCGCGCTCCTGCAAAGCGGGACCCAATGCGCGGAGGTCGCGTGGGTAGTCCACGGGGCCCGGCGCGCGCAGCTCTGGGCGGACGCTAGGCCGTGCACCAGAGTTTTCTCACCCACGCCCGCAACCGCTACCTCTGGGTGGCGCTGGTGCTGCTGCTGGGCTCCCTCATCGCCTACGGCATGCACGACCCGATCGGCCCGCCCAACGGCGGCACCTGGCTCGGCTACACCCTGGGCACCATCGGCGCGCTCCTGATCTTCTGGCTGATGCTGTTCGGCATCCGCAAGCGCACCTATTCGAATCGTGTCGGCTCTCTGCGCGGCTGGCTCTCGGCCCACGTGTACCTGGGCACGGCGCTGCTCCTGATCGCGTTCCTGCACTCGGGCTTCCAGGTCGGCTGGAACCTGCACACGCTGGCCCTGGTGCTGATGACGCTGGTGATCTTCTCGGGTTTCTTCGGTGTGTACGCCTACCTGCGCTATCCGCACCTGATGACGCGCAACCGCGAGAGCGTGACCCGCCAGGCCATGCTCGACGAGATCAAGGAAATCGACCAGGCCGCGCTGGCGCTGGCCGACAGCGTCGACCGCAAGCTGCACGCGATCGTGCTGCGCTCGGTCGACCGCACGCGGCTGGGCGGCGGGGTCTGGGCCCAGCTCAACTCGCGCGACGGCTCCGGGCAGGCGCTGGCGCAGTTGCGCGAGATCCTGGATGCGCGCGAGAACCTCGGCGCCAAGGCCAAGGATCCCGCGACCGGCGAAATGCCGACCATGTTCGCCATGGTCGATTTCCTCGCCGCCGGTCGCGTCGACGACAAGCAGTCCGAGGCGCTGCGCAAGCTCCTCGATCTTCTTTCGCGCAAGAAGTCGCTGGCCACCAGGGTCGCGCGCGACATCCAGTTCCAGGCCCTGATGGAGATCTGGCTGTACTTCCACGTGCCGCTTTCCTTCGCGCTGCTGGCGGCGCTGACCGGCCACATCATCGCCGTGTTCTTCTACTGGTGAGGACTCGACGATGCGCTGGCTGATCCGCCGGGTAACCAGGAAAGGCAAAGGTCGAGCGCAGCGCGCTTGCGCGATGCAAAGTAATGCATCGCGCGCGCTGCGCGAGGGCGAGCCATGGATGGCGAGCGGGATGCCGCGCCAGGGATGGTGGCCCTCTCCGGGCCGCCGTGCGGCCAATACGGAGCTCTGAGCCATGCGCTGGCTGATTCGGCGGGTGACGCGCAAGGGCAAAGGCTCGGTCGCCTACGAGGAGGACATCCACTACGGCGATACGCTGACCGTCGGGCGCGGTTCCGACCAGGCGATCTTCGTGCCCGACCTCAAGGTCGCGCTGGAGCATGCGCGCCTGACGGCGCTGGGCAACGGGCAATACAAGGTCGAGTCGCAGATCCTCGCCGGCGTGCGTGTCAACGGCGCCGCCACCCAGAATGTCAACGCGGGCCCCGGCACCCAGGTCGAAATCGGCGGCACCCGCCTCACCCTGCTCGAGCCCAGCGACGATTTCGACGCCGCGGTCGAGGTCGCGACCATCGACCAGGCCGAGAAGCAGGCTGCGAGCGAGGCCCTGGTCCAGCCCACGACGCTGGGCCAGACCTGGTTGTCGCGACGCCTGCCGAGCTGGACCCTGTTCGCCCTGGTCGCCGGCCTGATGGTGTTGTTGCCGATCGCGGCGCATTACTCGCAGAAGCTCGCCGCCTTCGAGGCGCACTCGCCGCTGCCGACCCGCAACGCCTGGCAGGCCGGGGAGCTCGCGCCCTCGCACCAGTTCTTCGGCGCGCAGTGCACTTTGTGCCACGAGAAGGCTTTTCGCTGGGTGCGCGACGAGTCCTGTGCGCGCTGCCATGCGGCTACCAAGGCGCACGCCGACCCGGTCAAGTTCAACCTGCCTGAACTGGGCGATGCGCGCTGCGCGCATTGCCACCGCGACCACAACGGCAGCGACGGCCTGATCATCAGCGACCAGATCCTGTGCAGCGCGTGCCATGTCGGCCTGCAGAAATCCACCGGCGGCGCGACCGCGCTGGCCGACGTGCGCGATTTCGGCGACGCCCATCCGCAATTCTCGGTCAACCTGCCGAACTGGGACGCCGACGGCACCTTCACGCCGGTGCGCACCAGCCTCACCACGCCGCGCATCGAGGAAAAGTCCGGTCTCAAGTTCCCGCACGACGCGCATCTCGACCCCCAAGGCATCAACTCGCCCGGCGGCAAGAAGGTCCTGGCCTGCGTCAACTGCCACGTGCCCGATGCCGGCGGGGCGGCGATGAAGCCGATCGACTTCGAGCCGATGTGCCAGGACTGCCATCGCCTGGACTTCGACATCCGCGAGCCCGAGCGCCAGGTCCCGCACGGCAAGATCGCCGAGATCCAGTTCATGCTCGACGAGTTCTACGCCCGCCGCGCGCTCGAGGGCGGCTATGCCGACACCGGCGCGCCGCCGACGGTGCAGCAGCGCCGCCGCCCCGGCCAGGCCCTGAACAAGCAGGAACAGGCCGAGGCCCTGGCCTGGGCGCGCGAGAAGTCGCGCCGCACCGGCGAGAACCTCTTCACCGGGCGCGCCTGCACCGTGTGCCACACGGTGGCCCTGCGGCCCGACGCCGAGAACCCCTGGTACGTGGCGCCGGTGCGGGTCAATGGCCTCTGGTTCGCCAAGGCCGCGTTCACCCACGCCAAGCACGAAGCCAACATGAAGTGCGGCGACTGCCACGCCGCGACCGACTCCAAGGCCAGCAGCGACCTCCTGATCCCTGGCATCGACAACTGCCGCCAGTGCCACGGCGGCGAAGACGCCGAAGGCAAGGTCGCCTCGACCTGCATCGCCTGCCACGGCTACCACGACTCCGAATTCCAGGTCCTGAGCGAGTTGCAGGCCCGCGCGCGGGAGCCCTGACCGGGCCGGCGACGTTGCAATCGAAGCGGCTCGCCGCGTATTGTTGAGCCCAGTGCGCGGGAGTTTGAGCGGTGCCCGCGAGGTACACCGACGTCGGCAGGGATCCGGGCGTTGTCCGTCCGGTCCTACCTGGGGAGGGGTCGCGCAATGGGACGCCAACATGCCTTGAGCCTGGCCGTGGCCTTGAGCCTCGCCATGGCCGGCTGCAGCGGGGGCAGCAACACGCTCGATTCCGTCGGCAGCTCTCCGCCACCGCCCACGCCGGGGACTTCGGATTCGGGTTGCGCTGGCCAGTGCGCGACAGCCAATTCCTTCCTCACGCCCGACGACATCCGCAAGATCATCGCCCAGGCCGTGGCCGAGGCGAAGGCGCAGGCGCGGCCCGGCACCATCGTGGTCAGCGACCGGGTGGGCAACGTGTTGGCGGCCTATCGCATGGTCGGGGCCAGCCGCATCCAGACCGTGAGTTCGGAGCGCGGGCTGGTCGGGGGGCTTGAGGGCCTGGGCATCCCGGCAGAGTTCGGCGCCATCTCCAAAGCCTTGACCGCGGTCTACTTCTCGTCCGAAGGCAACGCCTTCACCTCGCGCACGGCCGGCCAGATCGTGCAGGAGCACTTCAACCCGGGCGACGGCAATTCGCCCTCGGGTCCGCTGTTCGGCGTGCAGATCGCCAACCTGCCCTGCTCCGACATCAACGTGCCCTTCAATGGCGTCGGGCCGAGCCCGGGGCCGCACCCCGCGCCGGTCGGGCTGGCGGCCGACCCGGGCGGCATCTCGCTCTACAAGGCGGGCGTCCCGGTGGGGGCGATCGGCGTCGCGGCCGACCCGATCTATGGCCTCGATGCCAATGCGCTCGACCGCGACCAGAACCTGGACGAGATCATCGCGGTCGCCGGCAGCTTCGGCTTCGCCGGCCCCATCGACCGGCGCGCCGACACCATCACCGCTGGCGGCCTGACCCTGCGCTATACCAATACGGAGTTCAGCGAGTTGGCGCGCGACCCGGCCACTGCGCCGGGCTTCGCCACCCTGACCGCGGCCGACGGCGCCCTGATCGACGTGCCGGGCTACGTCACCACCAACATCCAGCGCGGCACGGCCTTCGGCCAGCCGGAGTCCGGCATCCGCCCGGCCCTTGCGGCCGAGTACCCGCCCGAGCTCGACGCCTTCGTGGTGGTCGACCCGGCCAACGTCAACCGCTTCCCGCCGCGCGCGGGCACCGAGAGCAGCGGCGCACTCACGCAGTCCGAAGTCCGCACCATCGCGATCGAGGCGGTCAAGGTCGCCAAGCGCACGCGCGCGCAGGTGCGCAAGCCGCTGGGCTCGCCGGCCGGCGAGACCGTGGTGATCACCGATACCAATGGCGTGGTGCTGGCGATCGTGCGCACGCGCGACGCCTTGATGGACGCAGTCGACGTGACCACGCAGAAGGCGCGTACCGCGGCCTTCTTCTCCAATCCGAACGCCGCCGCCGACCTGCTGTCGATCAACCAGCCGATCAAGTTCTTCAACTCGACGCTCGATCTCGCCAACCTGCGCGTCGACCTCAACACGGTCGCCACCACCAGCGTGCCACCCTACGTGGCCGCGTTCCGCAGCTTCCTGGGCCAGCCCAACGCGCTCGCGGACGGCCTCACCGCCCATTCGAGCCGCACGATCGGGCTGCTGGAACGGCCGCTCTATCCGGACGGGGTGCCGGGTACGCCGCCCGGTCCGCTGTCGCCGCCGATCGAGCAATGGAGCCTGTTCAACACCGGACTTCAACTCGACCTCATCTACAACCAGCTGGCCGGTTCGATCGCGTTCTACCTGCAGAGCCTGGGTCTGCAGGTGCGCATCGACGGCGTCAACGTCACGATTCCGCCAGCGCCGGCCGCGCGCAGCTGCACCGGCCTGCCGCGGGTCAACGCCGGCTACACCCTGTTCGGCGGCGGCGTGCCGATCTATCGCGGCAATACCCTGGTCGGCGCCGTCGCGGCGTCGGGCGACGGCACCGACCAGAGCGACCTGGTCGCGTTCCTGGGCCTGTCGAACGCCTCGATGGCGCTGGGCGGGTCGGTTGGACAGGCGCCCAAGGCGATCCGCGCCGACCAGTTGTCGCCGCGCGGCGCGCGCCTGCTCTACGTGCAATGCCCGCAGGCGCCGTTCAACAACTCCAACGACAACTTCGTGTGCGAGGGCCTATGAACAGCCAGTCGCCACTGTCGGGCCGCAGGTTCCTCCTCGTCGCCATCGCCGCCGGGCTCGCGCCCGCGGCCCAGGCCGGCCCGGCGCCGGATCCCGGTTTCGGCTGGACCGAAATGCTGGGCGTGGTTGCCGCCCCGACCTACGACCCCTTCAATGCCCCGGTGCCGCGCCGCCGCCCGGGCTATCCGGCGCCGCCACCGCCGGTGTTCCCGACCATCAATCCCGACGCGGTCGGCCCGGCGCCGATCGACATGGTGGGTGAGTTCCTGCCGGTGCCGGATCGCTGGCGCATCATGGAATCGCTGGGCTTCAAGACCCCCTGGTACGACCCCTACAACCAGAACGAGCTCAAGGGCGACAAGCCCTGGCGCGTGGTCGACGGCAAGAAGCGCTTCCTGACCGTGTCCGCGATTTCCGACACCCTGATCGAGCCGCGCAGCATCCCGACGCCGGTCGGCCCGCAGTCCGGCACCGATCCCGGTTCCAACGACGTGCTGGGCGACATCGACCAGCTGATCATGTCGCAGACCGTGATCGCGAGCATCGATTACTACCAGGGCAACACGACTTTCAAGCCGCCCGACTGGGAATGGAAGGCCACGCTGGCCTTCAACTACAACCGGGTCAATACCGACGAAGTGCGCGCGCTGCAGATCGACCCGTCCAAGGGCACCGATCGCGACGACGGCTTCATCGGCGTGCAGGAACTGTTCTACCTCAAGGACTACAACGTCGCCTCGGTGCGCTACGACTTCGACGAGTTCCGCATCGGCATCCAGCCGTTCTCGTCCGATTTCCGCGGCTTCCTGTTCCAGGACAACCAGCTCGGCATCCGCTTCTTCGGCAACCGCGACAACAACAAGTGGCAGTACAACGTGGCCTGGTTCCGGCGCCTGGAGAAGGACACCAATTCCGGGCTCAACGACATCACCGAGCCGTTGCGCGACGACGACATCCTGCTCGCGAACCTCTACCGGCAGGATTGGCCGGTGGTGGGCTTCGTTTCGCAGGCGATCGTGGCCTACAACCGCAACCGCGACACCGACGTGTTCTTCGATTCCAACGGCTTCATCACCCGCCCCGCCGCGGTCGGGCGCGAGGCGCCGCGCGAATACGACGTCACCTACCTCGGCTACAACGGCGACGGCCACTTCGGCCGGGTCAACCTCACGGCCTCGGCGTACCTCGCGCTCGGCGACCAGTCCGCTGGCGTTTTCGTGCCCGAGGAAACCGACATCCGCGCCGGCTTCGTCGCGGCCGAGGCCTCGATGGACTTCGACTGGATCCGCGCGCGCCTCTCGGCGGCCTATGCCAGTGGCGACGATGATCCCTTCGACGACGTTTCCCAGGGCTACGACGCGATCTTCGAGAACCCGATCTTCGCCGGCGCCGACACCAACTACTGGACCCGGCAGAACATCCCCCTGATCGGCGGCGGCGGCGTGGCGCTGTCGACCCGCAACGGCCTGCTGGCCAACCTGCGCTCGTCCAAGGAGCAGGGCCAGTCGAACTTCGACAACCCGGGCCTGCGCCTGGTCGGCGTGGGCGCCGACTTCGACCTCACGCCGCAGTCGCGCTTGTCGACCAACCTCAACTACCTGTGGTTCGACGACGTGGCCGTGCTCGAGGCATTGCGCGCGGCGGCGCCGATCGACAACGACATCGGCACCGACCTGTCGCTGGCCTACATCTGGCGCCCGTACCAGACCCAGAACATCGTGCTGCGCCTTTCGGGCGCGGCGCTGTTCCCCGGCGAGGGCCTCGAAAACCTCTACGGCACGGACGATACGTATTACTACTCGGTTCTAGCGAACCTGATCCTGACCTATTGAGGGGACGGCCATGCGGGCTGAGCTCGGAAAGCCGCACGCGATGCGCATAGTTGCAGGGGCAGGATTCCGCGCCGCAGGCCTGGCCGCGGTGCTGTCGCTGCTGTCGCCCTCGCTGGCCTTGGCCAGCGGCGACGAGCCGGTGGCGGTCGAGCGCGAATACGCCTCGACCCCGGCCGCACCCGTCACCCAGACCTGGGCCGACGCCGACGCCAAGAGCGCCGGCTGCGTGAGCTGCCACACCGCGTCCGACCAGAAGACCATGCACGCCAGCGAAGCGGTGGTGCTGGGCTGCACCGACTGCCATGGCGGCAACGCCGCGGTGATGCTGCCGGCAGGCGCGTCCGCGACCCCGCTGGCCGAAGCCCACGGCGAGGGCGGCAAGGAAGAGAAGGAAGGCGAAGGCCACGGCGGGCGCAAGTACGACTCCGGATACCAGTCCGCGATGGACAGCGCGCACGTGCTGCCCAGGTTCCCCGACCTGTGGCCCTCGAGCGCCAACCCGGTGCGCAGCTACACCGCGCTCAACAAGGAGCCGGTCGAGTTCGTGCGCTTCGTCAATCCCGGCGACTACCGCGTCGCGCGCGAGGCCTGCGGCAATTGCCACCTGCCGATCATCCAGGCCGCCGAACGCAGCCTGATGGCCAACGCGGCGATGTTCTGGGGTGCCGCCTCGTACAACAACGGCATCCTGCCCTACAAGCATTCGATCCTGGGCGAGTCGTACATCGCCGCGACCAGCAAGCCGGCCGCGGTCAAGGCCGGCATGGAAATCACGCCGAACATGGACCGGCACGGGATCCTCCCGAGCATCGCGCCGATGCCGTCGTGGGAGACGACGCCGCCGGGCGACGTGTTCCGCATCTTCGAGCGTGGCGGGCGCAACCTCGGCCAGATCCTCGCCGAGATCGGCAATCCGAACGAACTGGGCCAGATCCAGCGCCTCGAGGAGCCGGGCCGGCCCGACATCCGCCAGTCCAACCGTGGCCCGGGCACCGGACTGCGGGTCTCGATCCCCGTGCTCAACGTGCACAAGACCCGGCTCAACGACCCCTTCACCTGGTACCTGGGAACCAACGACAACCCGGGCGACTTCCGTTCCTCGGGCTGCAGCGCCTGCCACGTGGTCTACGCCAACGACCGCGATCCGCGCCATTCCGCGGTGTGGGCCAAGTACGGCAACTTCGGCATGAGCGCGCAGCTCGACCCGACCATTCCCAAGGGCGAGCCCGGGCACCCGATCAAGCACACCTTCTCGCGCCAGATCCCGTCGAGCCAGTGCATGATCTGCCACATGCACCAGCCGAACATGTTCATCAACACCATGCTCGGCTACACCATGTGGGACTACGAGTCCGACGCGCCGTCGATGTGGCCGGCCGAGCAGAAATTCCCCACCGCCGACGAGATGCGCGAGGCGCTGGACCGCAATCCCGAGGAGGCGGTGACCCGCGGCAAGTGGGCCAACGTCGACTTCATGCGCAAGGTCAGCCAGCTCAATCCCGACCTCACCGCGACCCAGTTCGCCGACTACCACGGCCACGGCTGGAACTTCCGCGGCGTGTTCGCGCGCGACCGCAAGGGCAACCTCGTAGACGCGGCCAAGCAGCCGATCGCCGACGACGATCCGGCCAAGTGGGACAAGGCCGTGCACCTGTCCTCGATCCACGTCGACCTCGGCATGCAGTGCGTCGATTGCCATTTCGCCCAGGACGGGCATGGCGACGGCTTCCTCAAGAACGAGGTCATGGCCGCGGTCGAGATCCAGTGCCAGGACTGCCACGGCACCGCCGACGCCTATCCGCTTGCGCGCACCACCGGCCCGGCGGCCTCGAAGATCGGCCGTTACCTGACCCACATCCGCAATCCGGACGGCAAGAAGCGCTTCGAGTGGGTCGGCGACACGCTGGTCCAGCGCTCGGCGACCACGCCGGGCCTGGAATGGAAGATGAGCCTGCTCAAGGACATCTCGGGCAAGGCTTCCGGTGCCTACAACGCCAAGGCCGACCGCGCCCACACCATGTCGCGCGATACCGAAACCCTGCGCTACGGCGCCGAGGTGCCGCTGGCCGAGCGCGCGCACGGCGAGGACAAGATGCTGTGCTACACCTGCCACAGCTCCTGGACCACCAGCTGCGGCGGCTGCCACCTGCCGATCCAGGCCAACTGGCGCACCGAGCGCCACAAGTACGAAGGCGGATTCACCCGCAACTTCGCCACCTACAACCCGCAGGTCGCGCGCGACGAGATGTATTTCATCGGCAAGCACGGCCAGATCAAGGACTACAAGATCGCGCCGGTGCGCTCGTCCTCCGCGCTGGTGCTGTCGTCGACCAACGTCAACCGCGAGCGCATCTACACCCAGCAGCCGCCGATCTCGGCCGCCGGCTACAGCTCGCAGGCCTTCGCCCCGCACTATCCGCATACCGAGCGGCGCGGCGAGACCAAGACCTGCACCGACTGCCACCTGTCCAGGACCAACGACAACAACGCGATCATGGCCCAGCTGCTGCTGCAGGGCACCAAGTTCATCGACTTCATCGGCTACAACGCCTGGGTCGGCGGCGAGGGCGAGATTTCCGCGGTGCGGGTCACCGAATGGGACGAGCCGCAGGCGGTCATCGGCAGCTACCTGCACCGCTACGCCTACCCGGACTGGTACCGCGAGCACCAGGAGCGCGAGCGCAAGCTCGAGACCGGTTTCCGCCACGGAGCCGGCAGCGCCAACTGCATCCAGTTGCGCGGCGAGTACGTCTACGTCGCCGAAGGCCGCAAGGGCTTCCGGGCCTTCGACGCCGCCAGCATCGGCAACAAGGGTTTCTCGCAGCCGGTGGTCACGGCCCCGGCCTCGCCGCTGGGCCAGAGCACCCGGATCAAGAGCGCCAACGCCACCTGCGTCGCGCTTGCGACCACCCAGCCGGTGGCGCCGTACCGCAACTCGGGCGAGGAAGCGACCCGCGCGCTGATGCAGGACCGCAACCTCGAGCAGCCGATGCACGCGATCTACAAGTACGCGTTCATCACCGACAGCGAGGAAGGCCTGATCCTCACCGACATCGACACCCTCAACAACGGCGAGCCGCGCGACAACTTCTTCACCCGCGCGCTGACCTGGAACGACAACGGCGTGCTCGCCGGTGCGCGCCACATCACCATGGCGGGCAGTTGGGTCTACATCGTGGCCGACGCCGGCGTGGTCGTGCTCGACCTCGACGTGCCGCTGACCCCGCGCTACGTCACCACGATCCCGATCCGCGACGCGCGCGCCGCGCACGTCCAGTTCCGCTACCTCTTCGTCACCGCGGCGGGCGGGCTGCACGTGGTCGACGTCACCCATCCGGAGAAGCCCGCCCAGCTGCCGGGCGCGTTCCTGGCCCTGGGCGACCCGCACAAGCTGCACCTGGCGCGCACCTATGCCTACGTCGCCAATGGCGCCGAGGGCCTGGCGATTGTCGACATCACGCGGCCCGAGAGCCCGACCCTTTACCAGATGTACAACGCCGACGGCCAACTCAATGACGCGCACGACGTGGTGGTGGGCACCACCAATGCCTCGCTGTTCGCGTACGTCGCAGACGGTCGCAACGGCCTCAAGGTGATCCAGCTGACCAGTCCGGAAAGCCAGCCCAAGTTCTACGGCTTCAGCCCCGACCCGAAGCCGCAACTGATCGCCTGGTATCCGACCAAGCGCGCGGCGCTGGCGCTGTCGCGCGGGCTCGAGCGCGACCGCGCGGTGGACGAAACCGGCCACCAGGTCGCGATCTTCGGCCGCATCGGCTCGCGCCCGTTCAACCGCGAGGAAATGGCGCGCCTGTACCTGGACGATGCCGGCGTGCCCTGGACCGTGGACGACGCGGTCGACGGCCCGACCGGCATCATCTCCGAGCCCGAGCCCTGGCGCCCCAACCGGATCTGGGATACCCAGGTCACCGAGGGCGAGCGCGAGGCGCGCGATCGCGAGATGGGCAAGCTGATGGGACACGGCAGCGAGGTCGAGGAATCCGGACATGGCTCCAGCACGGCCCCGGCCGCTGGCGCTGGCGCCGGCGTCGGTCCCTCGTCGCCGCAACACCCGCGCCGGAACTGAACCGGTGCGGGCCGCGGCTTGCACCGCAGCATGGGCGATGGAGCACCGCCGCCCGTGAGCGAGGCCAATCGCGAGCTGATCTCGCGCCTGTACGTGGCGCTGGACCGCAAGGACGGCGAGGCCATGGCGCGCTGCTACCACGCCCAGGCCAGCTTCCGCGATCCGGTGTTCACGCTCGAAGGTGAAGCGATCGGCGACATGTGGCGCATGCTCACTGCACGCGCCAGAGACTTGCGCGCGGAAGCGCACGACGTGGTCGCCGATGCCGACGGCGGCAGTTGTCGCTGGGAAGCGCACTACACCTTCAGCGCGACCGGACGCCTGGTCCACAACCGCATCACGGCGCGCTACCGCTTTCGGGAAGGCCTGATCGTCGAACATGTCGACGAGTTCGACCTGTGGCGCTGGGCCGCCCAGGCGTTGGGCCCGGTCGGGAGCCTGCTCGGATGGACGCCGATGGTGCGCGGCAAGGTCCGGCGCCAGGCTGCGGCCAACCTTGCCGCCTTCCAGGCCAAGCGGCGGGCCGCGGGCTGAAACCGCCAGCGGGTCGCGACATGCGCGAGCGCAGCGCGCGGCATCGAGGCGCCCGATGGCAGGCGCGCGCGCCCTTGCGGCACGCCTGACGCCATGCGCAAGGTCGTGATCGATCGCCCCGGCAGCTACGCCGCCCTGCGCGTGGTCGAGCTTGCCGCAGACCATCCCGCTGCAGTGGCAGTGGCCGTGCCCGGACCGGGCGATGTCGTGGTTGAGGTCGAAGCGATCGGGGTCAACTACGCCGACGTGATCGTGCGCATGGGGCTGTATGCGTCGGCGCGCCAACTCCATGGCTATCCGATCACGCCGGGATTCGAAGCCGCAGGCCGCGTCATCGCATTGGGCGCGGGCGTGGACGGCTTCGCGCTGGGCGAGCGCGTCATCGTGCTGACCTTGTTCGGCGCCTATGCGAGCCGCCTGTGCATACCCGTGCAACGCGTCTTCGCCTGCCCGGCACGACTCGATGCGGTCCAGGCGGCAGCCGTGCCGACAGTGTTCCTGACCGCCTGGTTCATGGTCCACCAGCAGGTCCATCCGCGTGGCGGCGAGCGCTGGCTGGTCCATTCCGCCGCCGGCGGCGTCGGCGGCGCGCTGGCGCAACTGGGCCGACTCGCTGGCGTGGACGTGACCGGCGTCGTCGGCGGGGCCCACAAGGTCGAGGCGGCGCGCGCCGCCGGGTGCACGCAGGTCATCGACAAGTCGACGCAGCCGCTGTGGCCGAGCGCGGCCCGGATTGCGCCGGACGGATTCGATGCCATCTTCGATGCCAACGGCGTCTCGACCCTGGGTGCCAGCTATGCCCATCTTGCCCCGATGGGCAAGCTCGTGGTCTACGGCTTCGCGTCGATGCTGCCGCGCACCGGCGGCCGGCCGAACTGGCCCAGGCTGGCGTGGGACTGGCTGCGCACGCCGCGCTTCGATCCCCTGCGCATGACGCAGGAGAACCGCAGCGTCATGGCCTGCAACCTGAGTTTCCTTTCGGCCAATGCCGAGCGCCTGGCCGAGGGCATGCATTGGCTGCTGGCGCGCTTCGAACGCGGCGAACTGGCGCCGCCGCCGGTCCAGGCTTATCCGCTGGCCCAGGTCGCGCAAGCGCACCGCGAGATCGAGAGCGGGCGCACGGTCGGCAAGCTCGTACTGCTGCCCTGATGCAGGCGCGCCGCCCGGCGCCGTCAGGAATCAGGTCCCGGCGAAATCGAAATTGGCGCTCGCGCTCCACGACGCGAACATGTCGGCCTGCACATAGTGCACCCCGAGCTTGAGCAGGTCGCCCATTTCGCGCGCGTCGCGCACGTCGGAGGCCACCACGACCTTGCCATGCTTGCCGGCCTCGACCACCAGCCGCCCGCGCTCGGCAGCCCACGGCGCAATCGCCCCCGGGGCCGGGTTGGGCGCCTCGAGCTTGACCAGGGCGAAGCCCGGATGGCGCGCGAGGCGCAGGTGGCTCTCGCCGCCCTCGAGCCCGCGTACCGCAAGCCTGACGCCCACCAGTTGCAGCGATTCGATCGCCGCGCCGATCGCGCCGAAGTGGCGCACCACCTCGCCGGCGTCGAGTTCCAGCACCAGGCTGGCCGGGGCCAGCGCGCGCGCCTGCAGTTCGGCCGCCAGCCACGGTGCGAAGGCGGCATCCAGCGCGCTCTCGATCGCGAGCGGCACCAGTAGGCGCAGGCTGTCGCCGCCCCGCGAGCGCTCGCTGAGCTCGGCCAGGATACGGCGCACGCACTGGCGCTCGACCTGCGCGGCCACGCCCATCTCGCGCGCGATCGCACGCATGCGCTCGGCCGGTACCCGCAGGCGCTGGGTGGACTTGGGCGGCACCAGCGCGACCCGCACGCAGTACTGCCCGTACAACTCGCCCACCAGCGGCACCAGTGCCTGGTACTCGATCGCCACCGACTCGGGAATGAGGTGCCCGCGCAGCAGCGTGCGCGCAAGATGGTCCGCGGGCTCGGCCGCTGGCGGGCTGCGGCGGCGCGGCACGTCCAGCATCACGCTTCCCGCCTGCCCCGCCAGCGCATCCTTGCTGCGCCGGCGCAGGCGCACGACCACGTCCTCGGCCTTTTCGATGTCGGGATCGGCCACCGCACCCGCCACCACGAAGGCCAACTTGATCGGGTCCTCGGGCGGGCCCCAGCGGCGCAGCTCGAGGCGTTCGCGCAACTGTTCCAGCCGTCCGCGGATGCCGTCGATGTCGGCACCGGTGATGAGGCCGACGAAGGAGAATTCGCCCGCCGCGCAGACCGGGCGCAGCAGCTCGGCCTCCGCGGTCACCGCCGCGGCCAGCTGCTGCGAGAGGTTGCCGCAGGCGATGAAACCCAGGCGCTCGCGCAGGACCTCGGCGTCGGCCGGCGCCACCAGCGCCAGCGCGCGCGGCTGGCCGAAATCCGACCCGGGGTCGGCGAAGGCCTCGACCAGCACGCTGCGCGCCACCAGCGCGCCGCGGCGATCGTTGCGCGCCGGCACGCCGGTGCGCTGCGGCAGCAGGCGCGCGCGCCGGATGCGGGTCTCGACGTCGGCGATGAGGTGGCGCGGCTTGACCGGCTTGGTGAGAAAGTCGTCGCCACCCATGCGGATCGCATCGAAGCGCTTGTCGAGGTCGGTCTCGCCGGACAGGAACACGATCGGCAGGAAGGCGTGCTCGGCGCGCTCGCGCAGCATCTGCGCCACCTCGATGCCATTGATCCCGGGCAGATAGAGGTCGAGCAGGACCAGGTCCGGCCGGAATTCGCCGATCGCCTCCAGCGCTTCCTCGCCGCTCAGGCACAGGCGCGAGGTGATGCCGCGGTGGCGCAGCACGGTTTCGCAGAACAGGGCCTGGCTGCGATCGTCCTCGACCACCAGCACCCGATAGTCGAGGTTGCGCTGCTGCGCGATCAGCTCGTCCATGCGGGTGGCGATCGCGGCCGCATCGTCGGTCTCGAGCACCGCGTCGGCGCCCGCGCGCTGGGCAAAATGCCGGTGCGCCGAATCGACCTCGGTGCCGGTCACCAGGCACACCGCGCGTCCCTTGGCCTCGCCGCGCACCTTGTCGACGTGGTCGAGCAGTTCGTCGAGCTGGTTCACGGCGCCGACGTGGACCAGGATGGCCTCGGGCAAGGCGTCCTCCGCGGCCGCGATCGCCTGGGCCAGGGTCTCGCACGGCCGCACCACGTAGCGATGGCGTCCCAGTTGCGCGGCCAGCCCGGCCAGCTCGCGCTCCGGCGGTCGCAGGTACAGCACGGTACGGCGTTCGCCGACCTTCTCGCGCGCGCCCGGGGCACGCGGCCCGCCCTCGACCAGCGCGTGCAGGCGTTCGACCAGTTCGCCCAGTTTCTGGCGCTGCGCGTTGGAGGGATACAGGCGTCCCTCGACGAAGGTGCTGAGGTACACCGTCAAGGCCAGCGCAGGTTCGGCGAACGCCGGCTGGCCCAGTTCCTCGGCCGTGGCCGAGATGCGCTCGAGTTCTTCGTAGTGGGCCATCGCCGCCATCGCGTTCCAGGCGCCGCCCTGCAGCTCGTTCCAGGACTCGACCAGCCCGCGTGTGCGCTCCTTGAGCGCGCTCAACGGACGCGCAGCGGTGCCCACGCCGCTGGCGGGCTTCGCCGCCGCGGTTTCCTCCGCCGATTCGGGCACGCGCTCGCCGTCCTTTGCGCTCACCGCCATCCGCTCCGTGGGACTGGAACCCGGATTCTGCCGCATCGGGGATTGCCGTGGCGTGTACTGCGTCCAACGAGCGACGACTGGCGCTAGGATCGGGGGCTCCGGACTGCCGCCCATGCCCTTCCCACCCCCCGAAGCCAGCGCCCCGCGCGAGGTCCTGACGCCGTCGCGGCTCAATGCCGTGGCACGGGGGCTGATCGAGGGCCACTTCCCGCTGTTGTGGATCGAGGGCGAGCTCTCGAACCTGTCGCGGCCGGCCTCCGGACACCTGTACTTCTCGCTCAAGGACGCCCAGGCACAGGTGCGCTGCGCGATGTTCCGTCCGCGCAGCAGCGCGTTGCGCTTCAAGCCAGCCGACGGACAGCGCGTGCTGGCGCGGGCCCGGGTCAGCTTCTACGAGGCGCGCGGCGAGTTCCAGCTGGTGGTGGAATCGCTCGAGCCCGCCGGCGAGGGCGCGCTGCAACGCGAGTTCGAGCGCCTCAAGGCCATGCTCGCCGCCGAGGGCTTGTTCGATGCCGCGCGCAAGCGCGCCCTTCCCGCCCTGCCACGCCGGATCGGCGTGCTGACCTCGCCCAGCGGCGCAGCGGTGCGCGACGTGATTTCGGTGATCAGCCGACGCCTGCCGCTGGCGCAGGTCGAGATCCTGCCGGTACCGGTGCAGGGCGCGGACGCGGCCGGGCGCATTCGCGCGATGCTGGTGCGCGCCGCGGCCAGCGGCCGCTACGACGTGCTGCTGCTCACCCGCGGCGGCGGCTCGCTGGAGGACCTGTGGTCGTTCAACGACGAGGCGCTGGTGCGCGCGATCGCCGCCAGCCCGGTGCCGGTGGTTTCGGCGGTGGGGCACGAGGTCGATTTCACCCTGGCCGACTTCGTCGCCGACCTGCGCGCGCCCACGCCCTCGGCCGCGGCGGAATTGCTGGTGCCCAGCGCAGCCGAGCTTCAACGCGGCCTCGCCCATCGCCTCGACCGGGCGCGCAATGCGCTGCAGCGCAGGCTCACCAGTGCCGCCCAGCGCAGCGACCAGGCCGGGCTGCGATTGCGCGCGCAACGGCCCGCCACGCGCCTGGCCCTGATTGGCGCGCGGCTCGCGGGCGTGCCGGGCCGGCTGGCGGCGGCGGCACGGCAAACCCTGGAGCGACGGCGGCAGGCCCTGCGCCTGCATGCCTTGCGCCTCGCGACCACCCATCCTCGGATGCGCCTGGTGCCGGCACAGGATCGGCTGGGGCGTCTGCACGCCGCCCTCGCGCGCGGCCTGCGCGACGGCCTGGCGGCACGCGCGCGCCACCTGGAGGGCCTGGGACGGGCGCTGCATGCGGTCGGACCCCTGTCCACGCTGGATCGCGGCTACGCGATCCTGCGCGATCCCGTGCACGGCGGCGTGGTGCGCTCGATCGCCGGCCTCGCACCCGGCAGTGCACTCCAGGCCATGCTGGCCGATGGCGAGGCCGAGTTGCGCGTGCTCGCGGTTGCACCGCGCGCTCCGCACGAGCGCGGTTGACGGCCGCGCGAGGCGGCGCCCACAATCCGGCAGTCATCGCTGCACGCCCTCGGGCCGCCGCCGCATCCGGCGCCGCAGGCCCGCGAACCGCATCCTTCGAAGGAAACGTGAATGAAGGCGTCGGACCTGTTCGTGAAAGCCCTCGAGGCCGAGGGCGTGCAGTACGTGTTCGGCATCCCCGGTGAGGAAAACCTCGACCTGCTGGAATCGCTGCGCACCTCCTCGATCCGCCTGGTCCTGACCCGCCACGAACAGGCCGCCGGATTCATGGCCGCGACCTATGGTCGCCTCACCGGCAAGGCCGGCGTGTGCCTGGCCACGCTCGGACCCGGCGCGACCAACTTCGTGACCGCCGCCGCCTACGCGCAACTCGGCGGCATGCCGATGCTGATGATCACCGGCCAGAAGCCGGTCAAGCTCAGCAAGCAGGGCCACTTCCAGATCGTCGACGTGGTCGCGATGATGCTGCCGCTGACCAAGTACACCAAGCAGATCGTGTCGGCCGACAACATCCCCGCGCGCGTGCGCGAGGCCTTCCGCCGCGCCGAGGAGGAGCGCCCCGGCGCCACCCATCTCGAACTGCCGGAGGACATCGCGCACGAGAACTCGGAATCCATCCTGATCAAGGCCAGCTACCACCGCCGCCCGGTGGCCGACGACAAGGCCCTGGCGCGCGCGGTGGACGCGATCCGCGCCGCCAAGCGCCCGATCGTGATGGTCGGCGCCGGCGCCAACCGCAAGACCTCCGCGCGGATGCTGCGCGAGTTCGTCGACCACACCGGCATCCCGTTCTTCACCACCCAGATGGGCAAGGGCGTGATCGACGAGGAGCACCCGCTGTGGATGGGCAACGCCACCCTGTCCGACGGCGATTTCGTCCACCGCGCGGTCGATAACGCCGACTGCATCATCAACGTCGGCCACGACGTGATCGAGAAGCCGCCGTTCTTCATGCGCAAGGGCCTGCGCACGGTGATCCACATCAACTACATCAGCGCCGAGGTCGACACGGTCTATTTCCCGCAGATCGAGGTCACCGGCGACGTGGCCAACGCGATCTGGCGCCTGAAGGAAGCGATCACGCCGCAGAAGCACTGGGACTTCGGCTATTTCGACAAGGCCCGCGTCGCGCTGATGGCGCACCTCAAGCTCGGCGCCGACGACGACCGCTTCCCGATCTATCCGGTGCGCATGGTGCGCGAGATCCGCGATCTGGTGCCCTCCGACGGCATCGTCTGCCTCGACAACGGCATGTACAAGATCTGGTTCGGGCGCTACTACCGCTGCCGCGAGCCCAACACCATGCTGCTCGACAACGCGCTCGCGACCATGGGTGCCGGCCTGCCCTCGGCGATGGCGGCCAAGATGGTGTACCCGGGACGCAAGGTGGTCGCGGTGTCGGGCGACGGCGGCTTCATGATGAACTCGCAGGAGTTCGAGACCGCGGTGCGCCTGGGCATCGACATCGTCCAGATCGTGGTGCGCGACAACGCCTACGGCATGATCAAGTGGAAGCAGGCCAACATGCAGTTCGCAAACTACGGCATGGACATGGGCAACCCGGACTTCGTCAAGTACGCGGAAGCCTACGGTGCCAAGGGCTGGCGACCGAACTCGGTAGCCGAGTTCCGCAAGATGCTGGCGCATTGCATCGATACCCCGGGCGTGCACCTGATCGATCTCGCGATCGACTATTCCGACAACGACCGCGTGCTCAACAACGAGATCCGCCAGCTTTCCGCCAAGCTGTAGCCGGACCAACCGCGCCACCGCGTGCGAACGCGATCCCCCGCCCGCCTTGGGCGGGGATCGAGCAATGAGGCTCCCATGCTCAAAGACGCCTACCCCTATTACCTCGCCAACGAGGCGGTCTACGCCAACCGCGAGCTCGAGGTCACCGACAAGTATTCGGGCGTGGTCGCCACGCGCGTCGCGCAGGCCGATTCGAAGGCCATCGACGCCGGCATCGCCGCCGCCAGCGCCGCGCAGGAGGCGATGCGCAAGTTCCCGCCCTTCAAGCGCCAGGCCGTGCTCATGCACTGCGTCAAGCGCTTTGCCGAGCGCCACGAGGAGATCTCGCAGGCGCTGTGCATCGAGGCCGGCAAGCCGATCAAGGATTCGCGCGGCGAAGTCACGCGCCTGATCGACACCTTCCGCTGCGGCGCCGAGGAAGCGGTGCGCCTGGGCGGCGAGGTGATGAACCTCGAGATCAGCCAGCGCGCGGTGGGTTATCGCGGCATGTGGAAGCGCGTGCCGATCGGGCCCTGCTCGCTGATCAGCCCGTTCAACTTCCCGCTGAATCTCGCCGCGCACAAGATCGCGCCGGCGATCGCGGCGGGCTGCACCTGGGTGATGAAGCCGGCTTCGCGCACGCCGATCGGCGCGCTCATCATCGGCGAGATCCTGGCCGAGACCGACCTGCCCAAGGGCGCGTTCTCGATCCTGCCGGCGCACCGCGAGGGCGCCGACCTCTTCACCACCGATCCGCGCCTCAAGCTCCTGTCATTCACCGGTTCGCCAGCGGTGGGCTGGGACCTCAAGGCGCGCTGCGGCAGCAAGAAAGTCGTGCTGGAGCTGGGCGGCAACGCCGCCTGCATCGTCGACGCCGACCAGGGCGACAACCTCGACCGCGTGATCGAGCGGCTGGTGTTCGGCGGCTACTACCAGTCGGGACAGAGCTGCATCCACGTGCAGCGCGTGATCGTGCACGCCAGCCTCTACGACGAGGTCAAGGCGCGCTACGTCAAGGCGATCAAGGCGCTCAGGATGGGCGACCCGAAAAACGAGGACACCTTCATCGGTCCGATGATCTCGGAGTCGGAGGCCAGGCGCCTGCACGACTGGATCCAGAAGGCGCAGGCCGCCGGCGCCACCCTGCTGTGCGGCGGCGGTCGCCAGGGCGCGATGCTGGAAGCCACCCTGATGGAGAACGTGCCGCGCGACCAGCCGCTGGCCTGGGAAGAGGCCTTCGGCCCGGCGGTGGTGCTGTCGAAGTTCACCGACTTCGACGCCGCGCTGCGCGAAGTCAACGATTCCAAGTTCGGCCTGCAGGCCGGCGTCTTCACCCACGACATCCACAAGGCCATGCAGGCCTGGGACGAACTCGACGTGGGCGGCGTGCTGGTCGGCGACGTGCCGAGCTTCCGGGTCGACAACATGCCCTATGGCGGGGTCAAGGATTCGGGCCTCGGCCGCGAGGGCGTGCGCTTCGCGATCGAGGACATGACCGAGATCCGGCTGCTGGTGATCCGCGATCGCTGAGAAGCGGTCTGGCGGCAGCGAATTCCGCCCAATGCGGGAGCGGCTTCAGGCCTGTACCGGCAGCGGCACCGGCACCGGCGACAGCCCGATGCCGAGGCTGGGCTGCGTCAGCACCTCGTCGGCCGGTCGCGGGTAGGCGTAGAGAAAACCCTGGCCCATGCTGCAGCCAAGCTCGATCAGCGCATCGCGTTGCTCGACGGTCTCGATCCCTTCGGCGATGACTTCGAGGCCCAGCGCGCCGGCCAGGGTCACGATCGCCCGCACCACTGCGGCGCTGCCGCCCGATTCGCCCGGACGCAGGTCGGCCACGAAGGAGCGGTCGATCTTGAGCGACTGGATCGGGAACTTGTGCAGGTACGACAGCGACGAGTAGCCGGTGCCGAAATCGTCGAGCTGCGACAGCACGCCGGCGTCGCGCAGGCGCTGCAGCACGCGGCGGATCTGGTCGGGATTGTCGAGCAGCGCGCCCTCGGTCACCTCCAGGCGCAATAGCGTTGGCTCGATCCCGCGCACGCGCAGCAATGCCAGCACCGCCTCGTCGAGGTCGGGGCTGCGGAAATGGCGCGCCGACACGTTGATGGAGATATAGGCGCCGTTGGCGCACAGCCGCGGGATCTCGCGGCAGGTGAGGTCGAACATCTGCCAGTCGATCTGCTCGATGCTGCCGTTCTCCTCCGCCACCGCGAGGAAATCGGCCGGCAGCAGCAGGCCGCGCTCGGCATGGCGCCAACGCAGCAGCGCCTCGTAGCCGACCACGCTGGCGTCTGCCAGGCGCACGATGGCCTGGAAGTGCGGCTCGAACTCGCTGCGCGCGATGGCGCGGCGCAGGTCGCCCTCGAGATCCAGCAGCTTGAGCGCCTCGGTGTGCAACTGCTCGTCGAAGAGCTCGAAGCGCTGGCGGCCCTTGGCCTTGGCCCGGTACATCGCCACGTCGGCGTCGCGCAGCAGCTCCTCGGGGCGGGTGTAGCGCGGGTGGCCGATCGCGATGCCGATGCTGGCCGAGGTGAACAACTCCTTGCCGCCGACCCGCATCGGCTCGGACAGGGCCTCGATCACGCGCCGCGCCACGGTGTAGGCGTCCTGCGGGCTGTGCAGGTCCTCGAGCAGGATCGCGAACTCGTCGCCGCCCAGGCGCGCTACGGTGTCGGGCGCGCGCAGGCACCCGGCGATGCGCGCGCCGGATTCCTTGAGCATTTCGTCGCCGACCAGGTGGCCGACGGAATCGTTGACGACCTTGAAGCGGTCGAGGTCGAGGAACAGCACGCCGAAGCGGTGGCTGTCGTCGCGGCGATGGCGGATCAGGGCCTGGCCGAGCCGGTCGAGCAGGCAGGCGCGGTTGGGCAGGCCGGTCAGCGCATCGTGCAGGGCCTGGTGCTTGAGCCGCATCTCGACCCGTTCGCGCTCGCCGATCTGGTCGCGCAGTTCGCGGTTGGTCTCGGCCAGCTCCACGGTCCGCTCGTCGACCCGGCGCTCGAGCTCGGCATAGGCCTCGCGCAGCGATTCCTGCGCGCGCTTGCGCACCAGTCCGGTGGCGATATGGTAGGAGACGAAGGTCAGCAGTTCCTGGTCGCGGCTGCTGAACTGCTGCTCGGCCGAATAGCTCTGCACGGCGATCACGCCGACCGCGCGTTCCTCGACCATCAACGGCACGCCAAGCCAGAACTCCGAAGGCGCGCCGAAGCTCTGCACCTCGCCGGCTTCCGCCAGGCGCTCGACCTCGGCACGGTTGGCCAGCAGCGGCCGCGCCGTGCGCAGCACGTGTTCGGTCAGGCCCTTGGCCAGGCGCCGCCGCGGCCGCGACGGGTCGCGCTCGTCGACCGAATAGGGGAAATCGAGCTCACGGGCATCGTCCGAGAGCAGCGCAATGAAGAAATTGCGCGCATCCAGCAGGCCGCCCACGCTCGCATGCACCGAGGTATAGAAGGCCTCCAGGGTGTCGGTAGTGCTCGACAGCTCCGCGATCCGGAACAGCGCTGCCTGCATGCGCTCGCCGCGCTGGCGCTCCAGCACTTCGCCACGCAGCACCCGGTTGGCCTGCCCCAGTTCGCCGGTGCGCTCGGCCACGCGCGCCTCCAGTTCCGCCTGGTGCTGCTTGCGTTCGAGTGCGGTCAGGATGTGCTGCGCGACGTAGCCCAGCAGCGCGCGGTGCTCCTCGGTGTAGCGCCCGCCCTGGTCGTAGCTCTGCACCACCACGGCCCCGCGCACTTCGCCGCCGGCGATCATCGGCACCCCGAGCCAGTCCTCGCTGTCGGGCCCGAGCAGGTCGTCGCGGGCGACGTTGAACTGGGCGCGAATGTCCGACGACGGGCCCATCAGCGAGCGCCGTAGCCGGATCACGGCCAGGGTCACGCTGTTCTCGACCTCGCCGACCGGGATTTCCGCGGCCGGGTCCGGGCTGATCAGGTCGACCGAGTCGCGGAAGTAGATGAAGCGCAGGGTCTGCTTGGCCTCGCTGTACAGCACGATGAAGAAATTCTCGGCGTACATCAGGGTGCCGACGATCTCGTGGATGCCCTTGAGCATGTCCGGCATGTCAAGGTCGGAACTGGCCATGTCGGCAATGGCGTAAAGCGCACGCTGGAGCTGCTCGGCCTTTTCGAGCCGATCGACCGAGAGCTGCAGGCGCTCGGCCCGCAGTGCCGCGGCCATCGCCCGGGCCAGGTCGGCGCGATACGCTTCCCAGTCCGCGCCCTCGGGCTTGGTCGCGCCCTGAGCAAGGTCGTACAAGAGGCCGGCCCAGCCATCGTCCCCGCGCGGCACCAGCGGCACGGCGCTGATGCGCACGTCCGGCTGGCTGTATTCCCGGCTGCCGGGGGTCTCCAGCCCCTGCACCAGGATCCGCTCGCGCGTACGCAGGTCGTCCGCCGGCACGCTCAGGGTCGGTCCGGCCCCCGACTGCGGCAGCGCCGCCGACCACACCACGCGCGCGTGCTGCAGACCGAAGCGGACCTCGGCGTGGAGCACGCCGATCGCGGCGATCTCGGCGACGTCGCGGGCGCGCAGCAAAGCCGAGGCGAGCGTGGCCGCGGTCGCGTCCGCCGCCGACCGGATCTTGCGCACCTCGACCAGCGATTTCGGCTGCACGCCCCTGTCCCGGTTCCCTGTACCGGAAGTCTAGCAAGGGCCAATGCCACTGCGCCCCGCCACGGGGAAACCCCGCGGGCCGCGCCGGGCCGTTCAACCCCACGGAGGCGCCGCCCGTCGGCGCCGCGCCATTTGCTACGCTCGGGCCCGATGACGGACGAGCTTACCGACGAGGAACTCATGCTCGCATACGCGCGCGGCGACCTGCGCGCCTTCGACCGCCTGTATGCACGCAGCCGGGGACCCCTGTACCGGTTCCTGCTGCGGTCGGCGGGCAACCGTGCCAGCGCCGACGAACTGTTCCAGGAAACCTGGGCGCGCGTGATCGGCGCCCGCCAGCGCTACCGGCCGGACGCGCGCTTCACGACCTGGCTGCTGGGGATCGCGCACCGCCTGCTGATCGACCAGTCGCGGCGTGCACGCCCGCAGAGCGGCACCGAGGCGGCCGAGCTGGCCGTGGCCCGGGAACCGGCGCCCGAGCACGAGGCGCCCGACCAGGCGCTCGGCGCCTTCGAGCTGGCGCGCCGGGTCCAGTCGGCGCTGGCCGAGTTGCCGGCCGAACAGCGCGAGGCATTCCTCATGCGGGCCGAGCTCGACCTCGGCCCGGACGAAATCGCACTGGCGACCGGCGTCGGCCGCGAGACCGCGAAATCGCGCCTGCGCTATGCGGTGGCGCGCCTGCGCGAAAGGCTGCTGCCGTGAATCCCGACGATCCGCAGGCACTGGAATCCACGCTCGCGGCCTATCGCCGCCTGCCGCGCGCCGAACCCGCCGCCGCGCTGGATGCGGCGATCAGGGCGCAGGCCCGGGCGGCGATCGCCACACCTCCGCGCGCACGCTGGCCAATCCTGTTCGCCACCGCGGCCACCGTGCTGCTCGGCGCCAGCCTGGGTTGGCGGGTCTGGCGCTCCGGATCGGAACAACCCGAACCGCTGGTTCCTGCCTCCGCGCCGGCCCAAACCCGGGCCAAGTCCGAGCCCGAGACCGCGCAGCCCGGGCGTGCGGACACGCGGGAATTGGACACGGCGGCGGCGGCCGATGCGCCGCTGCGACAGGTCCAGGAGATGCGTGCGGAAGCCAGCGCGCCCGAGCCGCCCCTACCGGCGCCGGCGCCGGCGCCAACCGACGGCCCGCGCGAGGCGCGGCAAGCGCGCGATGCGGCTGCGTCGACGCCTGACGCTCCCGAGCCCCTGGCCGAAGAGATCGTTGCGTTTCCCGCCTCCGCCGCCGCGCCGCCCGCAAGTGCGCCGCCTGCCGAAACCTCCGCGGTTGCGCCTGCGGGCAACGTGGAGGCGATGGAATCCCCGGCAAAGTCGACGGTGCAGCCGGCCATCGACACCACCGCCCCGGCGGACGCGGCCTCCCTGGACGCTCAGGACGGCCAAGGTGAGCATGCCGAAGCTGCACCGTCGCCGCCGTCGCCGGCCGCGATGGGCGCACTGAAGGCGAACCCCGACGCCGGTGCGAGCGCCGGCCACGACCGCGTGCGGCGCCAGGCCGGCGACCCCGCCACCGCCGAATCCGGCCTGCAGGCGATCCGCGAATTGCAGCGCCAGGGTCGCATCGAGGAAGCGCGCCAGGCCCTCGAGGCGTGGCAAGCCGACTGGCCCGATGTCATGGTGCCCGATGACCTGCAGGTCCTGTTGCAGTGACGCCGCAGACGCTGGCCGGTCCCGCCCGGCATGCCATCGAAGTGCGCAAGAGCCGCTTCATCGCCCAGGCGACAGAGGTCGCGACGCCCGAGGCTGCAGCGGCGTTCTGCGCGCGCAGCGCCGACCGCGATGCACGGCACAATTGCTGGGCCTGGCGGGTCGGCGCGCGCTACCGCTTCCACGACGCCGACGAGCCGGCCGGCACCGCGGGGCGACCGATCCTGATGGCGATCGACGCCCAGGGCCTCGATCACGTCGCGCTGCTGGTCACGCGCTTCCATGGCGGCATCAAGCTCGGCGCCGGCGGCCTCGCCCGCGCCTATGGCGGTTGTGCGGCGGAATGCCTGCGGCTGGCGCCGCGAATGGCGCTGCTCGAGCGCTTGCGGCTGCGGGTGGCGGTCGCCTTCGACACCATCGGCACCGTGCACCAGCTGCTGGCGACGCACGCGGGCCTGCGCCTGGACGAGCGCTATGCGCCCGATGGCATCGAGCTCGACCTCGATCTGCCGGCAGATCGCCGCGCGGCCTTCGAACAGGCACTGCGCGACGCCACCCGCGGCGATGCACGAGTCCGCCTGCTGGACGCCGACCCGCTCCCCGCCGCCTGAAGCCGGGTGCGCCCGGGGCGCCGCGCCGAGGTGGCATCCTGCGACACCCGGGTTCCAATGCGCGCAGTCCCCGTTACAGTTGACCCATCGCTCCCTGCGGCACCGCGCCCCCATGAACAGCACCGTCGACCCGCCCACCCCCGCCAGCAGCAGCGGATGGCGCCCGCTGGCCGCGGCATGGCCGTTGGTGCGGCAGCATCGCGGCCTGATCGCCGGCTGGCTGTTGTTCCTGGGCCTGGCCTCGGTGGCGACGCTGGCACTGCCAGTGGCCGTGCGGCAGATGATCGACCATGGTTTTTCCGCCGCCGACGCCGGGGCCGTCGACCGCTATTTCCTCGGCCTCTTCGTCGTCGCCGTGGTGCTGGCGCTGGCGACGGCGCTGCGCTTCTGGTTCGTGAGCATGCTCGGTGAGCGCGTGACCGCGGAACTGCGCCAGGCCGTGTACGACCGCCTGCTCAGCCTCGACCAGTCGTTCTACGAGCGCACCCGGACCGGCGAGTTGCTGTCGCGCCTGACCACCGATTCCGAACTGGTCCAGGTCGTGGTCGGCTCCAGCGCCTCGGTCGCGGTCCGCAGCGTGGTGATGCTGGTCGGCGCCTCGGTGATGCTGGTGGTGACCAGCCCGCGCCTGGCGGGATTCGCCGGCCTCGTGATCCCGCTGGTGCTGGTGCCGATGCTGCTGTTCGGGCGCCGCGTGCGCGGGCTCTCGCGCCAGAACCAGGACCGCATCGCCGATACCAGCGCGCTGGCCAGCGAAACCCTCAACGCGATGCCGACCGTGCAGGCCTACACCCGCGAGCCGGCCGAATCGGCGCGCTTCGCCGCGGCGGTGCAGCGCACGCTGGATACCGCGCGGCGCCGTATCCGCACCCGCGCGCTGCTGACCGCGCTGGTGATCGTGCTGGTGTTCGGCGCCATCACCGGCGTTCTGTGGATGGGCGCGCGCTCGGTCATGGGCGGCTCGATCAGCGCCGGCACCCTGAGCCAGTTCGTGATGTTCGCGGTACTGGCGGCCGGATCGGTCGGTGCGCTGACCGAGACCTGGGGCGACGTGCTACGCGCCGCCGGCGCGATGGAGCGCATCGCCGAGTTGCTGGCCGAGCAGCCGGCGATACGCGATCCGCTGCACCCGCCGACCTTCGTGCGGCCGGCGCGCGGCGCCTTGCGCTTCGAGGCCGTGCGCTTCCACTACCCCACCCGGCCCGACCGCGCGGCCTTGGAGGACTACTCGTTGGAGGTGCGGCCGGGCGAACGGGTGGCGCTGGTCGGTCCCTCGGGCGCGGGCAAGAGCACGGTGTTCGCCTTGCTGCTGCGCTTCTACGACCCGGCCTCTGGCCGCATCACCCTCGACGGCCACGACCTGCGCCAGCTGCCGCTGGGCGCGCTGCGCGGCTCGCTGGCGCTGGTGCCGCAGGCCAGCGTGGTCTTCGGCACCAGTGCGGCCGAGAACATCGCGATCGGGCGCCCTTCCGCCACGCGCGCCGCGATCGAGGCCGCGGCGCGCGCCGCCGAGGCGCACGACTTCATCGCGGCGCTGCCGCAGGGCTACGACACCCACATGGGCGAACGGGGGGTGCGGCTCTCGGGCGGCCAGCAGCAGCGCATCGCGATCGCCCGCGCGATCCTCAAGGACGCCCCGGTGCTGCTGCTCGACGAGGCGACCTCGAACCTCGATGCGCAGAGCGAAGCCGCGGTCCAGCACGGGCTCGAGCACCTGATGCGCGACCGCACCACGCTGGTCATCGCGCATCGCCTTGCCACCGTGCAGCGCGCCGACCGCATCGTGGTGATGGACCACGGGCGCGTGGTCGCCATGGGCCGCCACGCCGAGCTGGTCGCGCAAGGCGGGCTCTATGCCGATCTCGCGCGGCTGCAGTTCGCGCACGATGCCGAAACGGGGAGCTGACGCGCGATGCATGCCGAATTGCCCGAGCGCATCCGCGTGGCCGTGTGCCAGTGGGGCTTCGATCGCGTTGCGGGCTGGGACGCCTTCGCGGCCAAGGTCGCGCGCCAGGTCCGCATCGCCGCCGACTACCGTGCCGATTTCCTGCTCCTGCCCGAACTGCTGACCTTCGAACTGCTGTCGGCCGAACCGACCCCGCTGCCGGGCAATGCGGCGATCGAGGCGCTGAGCGCGCGCACGCCGCAATGGCACGCCCTGCTCTCGCAGCTCGCCGCCAGCCACCGGGTCAACATCATCGGCGGCAGCCATGTCACCCGCACCGATGCCGGCTCGATCCGCAACGTGTGTTACGTGGCCCTGCGCGACGGCACCCTGCACGCGCGCGAGAAGCTCCACGTGACGCCCAACGAGCGCGATGCCTGGCAGGTTTCGGGCGGCGTCGCGGCCGACGTGATCGAGACCGACTGCGGCCCGGTCGGGATCATGGTCTGCTACGACAGCGAGTTCCCGGAACTGGGCCGCCACCTGGTCGACCAGGGCGCGATGCTGCTGTTGGTGCCGGCCAGCACCGATGACCGCAACGGCTGGCTGCGCGTGCGCCATTGCTGCCAGGCCCGCGCGATCGAGAACCAGGTCTACGTCGCGGTGGCCGGCAATGTCGGCGAACTCAAGGGCGTATGGAACCTCGACGTGCAGCAGGCCCGAAGCGCCGTGCTGACGCCGTGCGACTTCGGTTTCGCGCGGGAGGGCATCGCGGTCGAGGCGCCCGACGGCGTCGCGACGCTGGTCGTGGCCGAGCTGGATCCGGGCGCGCTGCTGCGTGCCCGCGCGCTCGGGACCGTGCGCAACCTGGCCGACCGCCGCGCCGACCTCTATCGCGTCGCCTGGCGGGAAGATTCCTGATTAGCCGATTGGCTGATTGGCTGATTGGCTGATTAGCTGATTGGCTGATTAGCTGATTATTGTCAGCCAGTTGCGAGACATTCTTCGCATGGAATCGTCGAAGCGGGCGTCGTTCGCAATGGCGGCAACATCGCGCCATTCCAGCGCCTTGGACTCGGCTGAAACCACGAACTGCGTCGAGTGGGTGGCCCGCACCACGAATCGCACGTCGTAGTGCCAATGGCCGGGGTCTGGCGCACGCGGCGGGATCCAGTGCCGGTCGAGGTCGAAAATTGCCGGTTCGAGCGCCAGCCCATCGAGACCGGATTCTTCGGTCGCTTCGCGCAGCGCGACGCGCCCCAGGTCCGAGTCCCCGTCGGCGTGCCCGCCCAACTGCAACCAGCGGTCGAGCTTGCGATGGTGGGTCAGCAGCACCTGCGCGCCCGTGGGCGAGACCAGCCAGGCCGCGCCGGTGAAATGGCCAGGCCAGCAGTCGCGCCGGTAGCACCCGGGTGCCAGCGCCAGCAGGGCGCGGAACTGCGCCAGCACCTGCGCATCGGCCAGCGCGGCGTAGTCGTCGAGCAAGCGGTGCAGCAGCGCGCCGGAAGGCGACGGGTCCATGGGGTGCGGTGCCTGCGATCGTGAGCCCGGTACGGGCCCGATCCTATCGCTGTCGCCGGTGGCGCTGCGATCGCGAGCGGTTGCTTGCCGGGCCCGGAAGCGTCGGTTACGGTACCGTCGGCAACGGTGGCGCCAGCGCGGGCCCCGGAGCGGGGCCGCCAGCGATCCGGGGAGCACGCGCACCAGGCCCGAGTGCGAGGCCGGCAATTCCTCCCCGTACATCCTCGGGCGTCCATTCCATGCTCAAGCAGCTACTGGCCACCAAGCCGATCACCGAGCTCGACGCCGTCGCCAGGGCCGGCGACCTCAAGCGCGCGCTGGGTCCCTGGGCGCTCACCGCGCTCGGCATCGGCGCCATCATCGGCACCGGCATCTTCGTCCTGACCGGCATCGCGGCGGCCAACAACGCCGGTCCGGCGCTGGCCCTGTCCTTCGTGGTCGCGGGCGCGGTCTGCGCGCTGGCCGCGCTGTGCTACTCCGAATTCGCCGCGATGATCCCGGTCGCGGGCAGCGCCTACAGCTACTCGTACACCACGATGGGCGAAGGCATGGCCTGGTTCATCGGCTGGAACCTGGTGCTCGAATACCTGGTCTCGATCTCGGCCGTGTCGGTCGGCTGGTCGGGCTACGCGACCCAGTTCTTCAACACCGCGCTGGGCTGGATCAACGCCGGCCCCCTGCCCGACATCCTGACCCGCTCGCCGCTGGAGAAGGGCGTGGGCCATTGGGACATCGAGCGCACCGGTTCGATCATCAACCTGCCGGCGGTCTTCATCATCGCCCTGGTCACGGGCGTGTGCTACCGCGGCATCACCCAGTCGTCGACCCTCAATGCCTTCATCGTCGCGATCAAGGTCACGGTGATCGTGCTCTTCATCGCCTTCGGCGTCTGGTACGTCAATCCCGCCAACTGGGACCCGTTCATCCCGGCCCGGATCTGCGACACCGCCGCGGTGGTGACCGAAACCTGTCGACCCGGGCACTTCGGCTGGTTCGGCATCGTCGAGGGCGCCTCGATCATCTTCTTCGCCTACATCGGCTTCGACGCGGTCTCGACCGCGGCGCAGGAGGCGAAGAATCCGCAGCGCGACATGCCGATCGGCATCATCGCCTCGCTCGTGATCTGCACCGTGCTGTACATCGTGGTGTCGCTGATCCTCACCGGCATGATGCCGTACCAGAGTTTCAAGGGCATCGCGCACCCGGTCTCCTACGCGATCCAGAGCGTGCCGGCGCTGGAGTGGTGGCTGGCGCCGCTGGTCGAGCTCGGCGCGATCGCCGGCCTTTCCTCGGTGATCCTGGTCATGATGATCGGCCAGCCGCGCATCTTCTACGCGATGTCGCGCGACGGGCTGCTGCCGCCGGTATTCGCCAGGGTGCACCCGACCTACCAGACCCCGCACATCAACACCGTCATCACCGGCGTGATCGCGGCGCTGCTCGGCGGCTTCCTGCCGATCGACATCCTCGCCGAGCTGACCAACATCGGCACCCTGATCGCCTTCATGTCGGTGTGCATCGGCGTGCTGGTGCTGCGCTACACGCGCCCCGACCTGCATCGCCCGTTCAAGGTGCCGATGCCGTGGGTCACGTGCATCCTCGGCGCGGCTGGCTGCCTGTACCTGATCTACGGCCTGCCCTACGACACCTGGATCCGGCTCGGCGTGTGGTCGGTGCTCGGCGCGCTGGTCTACTTCTCGTACGGGTACTGGAACAGCAAGCTGCGCCAGCGCTGAGGCGCCGGCACGCGGCGGCGGCACGGCATCGCGCCGTGCCGCCGCGGTTCGTTCAGACCTCGCCCTTCTCGGTGCCCTCGAACGCGGGCTTGCCGCTCTTGCACATGCGCGGCGGCTCGCGCCGGCGCTTCTCGATCACCAGCACGCTGTCGTAGTAGTGCATCGAGTCGGTCGACTGGGTGTAGCCGTCCGGCACGAAGCTGTGGCCGTCGCGCGAATGCCACGCGTTGAGCTGGTCGATCAGGTGCTTGGTGTACTCCAGGAACGAGTACGGGCTGCGGTAGGAACCGCCGTAGTCGCGCCAGTAGCTGGTATGCAGGTCCTCGACCAGGAAAACCCCATCCTGCGCCACCGCGGGATACAGGTGCATGAAGGTCTGGATCTGCTGCTGCATGGTGTGGCCGCCATCGTCGATCAGCACGTCGATGCGCCCGAGCTGGCGCGCCAGGCGCGCGAGGAAGACCGGGTCGGCCTGGTCGCCGATCACGATCTCGAGGTCGGGCGTGGCCAGCGTGGCGGCGCGCGGCTCGATGTCGACCCCGACGATGCGCGCCATCGGCCCGAGGTAGTTGCGCCACATCTGCAGCGAACCGCCGTGGTACACGCCGATTTCCACCAGCGTGATCGCGCGCCCGCGGAAGCGCTCGAGGTGCCGGTGGTAGATGTCGAAGTAATGCTCCCACTTCGAGATCAGGCGACCGGGATTGCGGTCGAAATACGCCCGCAGCGGGTTGTCGTTGCTCAAGGTTTCGCCTCCCCCTCGGAATCGTTCGATGCGGCGTTGGTGCCGGAATTGACCACGGGTTCTTCGTCGTCCTCGCTGGCCTGGGCCAGGAGCTCCGCGTCCATCGCCTTCATGGTGCGGGCACCCAGGCGGCGCAGGAGGTCGGTCTTGCGCACCAGGTTGCCCTTGCCGTCGACCAGCTTGGACAGCGCGTCGGCCAGCAGCGAGCGGCTCTTGTCGAAACTGGACTCGACGCCCTTGAGGTCGCCGACGAAGCCCACGAACTTGTCGTGCAGCTTGCCGGCCTCGTCGGCGATGCGCAACGCGTTGCGATTGCGGTCTTCGAAGCGCCACAGGCTGTTGACGGTGCGCAAGGTCGCCAGCAGCGTCGACGCGGTGACTACCACCACGCGGCGGTCGAAGGCGTATTCGTAGAGCGTGTCGTCGGCGCGCATGGCCTCGACGAAGGCGGCTTCCACCGGCACGAACATCAGGACGAAATCGAGCGTGCGCAGGCCCGGCAGGTCGGCGTAGGGCTTGGCCGCGAGGCGGTCGACCTGGGCCCGGATCGAGCGCAGGTGCTCCTGCATGTGCGGCGCGCGTTCCTCGTCGGTGGCGCTGGCGCAGTAGCGCTCATACGCGGTCAGCGAAACCTTGGCGTCGATCACCAGGTCGCGGCCCTCGGGCAGGCGCACGATCACGTCGGGCCGCTGGCGACCGTCGTCGGTGGAGAAGGTGAGCTGGGTGTCGTATTCGCGTCCCTTTTCCAGGCCCGACGCCGCCAGCAGCCGTTCCAGCACCATCTCGCCCCAGGCGCCCTGGGTCCGGCTGTCGCCCTTGAGCGCGCGGGTCAGGGCGACGGCGTCGCTACCGATCTGGAGGTTGAGGCCGCGCAGCGTTTCCAGCTCCTTCTGCAGCAGGGCGCGTTCGCGCCCCTCCTTCTCGTAGACCTCGGTCACGATCCGGCGGAAGCCCTCGAGCTGCTCGCGCAGGGGCGTGAGCAACTGCCCGAGGTGGGTGGCGTTGTGTTCGGTGAAACGCTGCGATTTTTCGTCGAGGATGGCACTGGCCGAGGCCTGGAAGGCTTCGCGCATCTCGCCCTTGACCTTGTCGAGCATGGCCAGTCGTTCGACCGCCTGGGCCTGGCTGGACTCGAGCCGGGCACCGAGTTCCACGGACTGGCTGCGGGCGTGGGCCAGCTCACGCGCCAACGACTCGCGCTCGCTGCGCGACTCGGCCAGGGCCGCGGCGAGGCGCTCCATCTCCTCCAGCCGCGTGCGCAGCTCGGCCCGCTGCACGGACAGTTGCGCAACCACCGCCTGTTGTTCGTGCAACGCCGTTTCGGACGCCAGCAGGCGCCCGCGGAACTCGTCCAGGCGCTGTTCCAGCGCGCGCCGCTCGGCCGCGATCGCAGCCAGTTCGGGCTCGCGTTCCGCGCGCCCGTCGCGCAGGGCGCGCGCCGCCTGCCGGCGCGCCGCCACATACACGACGAGCGCCAGCAGCAGCGCCAGCGCGATCGCGCCGATCAAGGGCCAGACGTTCTGGGTCACCAGGCGCCCCGGTGCAGGGAAGGCGCCATTCTAGACGCTGCGGACGCGCGGCTACCGCCGTGGATCAGGCCTTCTTGACCCAGGCCGCGCACCAGCCCTTGGGATTGACCGCCTTGCCCGGGAAGATCGTGCACGGTACCCAACCATCGGCCTGCGCAGCCTGGGCCAGGTTGCAGTTGGCGCAGTTCTGCTCGGGCTTGTGGTTGGGGAATTTGGCCGCGTCCACCGCCGTCGTGGCGTGGCGGTAGCCCAGTGCCGAGGCGGTGGGGTCGGACTCCTCCAGGTGCGGCAAGGCGGCCTGCGCGCGCGCGGCATGCGGGGCCATGACCGCGACCAGCGGCGCGGCCGCGGCACCGAGCACGATGACCTCGAGGAAACGACGACGTGAACTGGCTGGGTTGGTCATGTTGAACTCCCTGGCTGGACGGTGACGGTTGCCACGGATGATCGCATGCGCCACATGAACCCGTCTTGACCCCGATCGGGTGCGCCGGCCTCGAAAACCTCGTCACCAGCACCCATAATCGGCGTGCCAACCCGCGCGCCGGAGAGCCGCCATCACCGCATCGCCCACCGACCCGGTCTTCCTTGCCTGCGCACGCCAGATCGCCGCCACCGGCCGCGAACTCGCGGCACTGGGGTGGACGCCGGCGACCAGCAGCAATTTCTCGATGCGCATCGACCCGCGGCGCATCGCCGTGACCGTGTCGGGCCGCGACAAGGGTCGCCTGGACGAAGGCGACGTCATGCAGGTGGACCTTGCCGGCAAGGCCCTGGACGCCGGCTTGCGGCCGTCGGCCGAGACCCTGCTGCATGCACAGCTTTACCGGCGCCTGCCACGGATCGGTGCCGTGCTGCACACGCACTCGCACAACCAGACGGTCGCTTCGCGCCTGTACGCCGGCGCAGGCCGCATCGTGTTCGAGGGCTACGAACTGCAGAAGGCCATCAGCGGGCATGCCACGCACGAAGGCAGCCTCGAAGTCCCGGTGTTCCCCAACACCCAGGACATGGACGTGCTGGTGCGCGCAGTGGATGCGTGGCTGGCCGAGGGCCGCCCGCCGCACGCCTACCTGATCGATGGACACGGCATCTATGCCTGGGGCGAGGACATGGCCGAGGCGCGCCGCCACCTCGAGGCCCTGGAATTCCTGCTCGGTTGCGAACTGGACTTGAGGAGATTGCGGGCATGAGCCGATTGCGCGTGTATGCCGAGGGCGACGGAATCCAGCCCAAGCGCGTGACCGCGCGCCACGACGAGATCGCGCACGAGCTGGCGCGCCATGGCGTGCGCTTCGAGCGCTGGCGCACCACGGTATCGCTCAAGCCCGGGGCCGATCCCGAGGCCGTGATCGAGGCCTACCGTGACGATATCGACCGCCTGATCCGCGACGAGGGCTACCACGCGATGGATGTCGTGAGCCTGCATCCGGCCCATCCGCAGAAGGACGAACTGCGGCGCAAGTTCCTCGATGAACATACCCACCGCGAGGACGAGGTGCGTTTCTTCGTTGCCGGCTCGGGCCTCTTCAGCCTGCACCTGGGCGACGAGGTCTACGAGGTGCTGTGCGAACAGGGCGACCTCATCGGCGTGCCCGACGGCACTCGCCACTGGTTCGACATGGGGCCGAATCCGTACTTCGTCGCGATCCGGCTCTTCACCAACCCGGCCGGATGGGTGGCGAACTTCACCGGCGCCGACATCGCCGGCCGATTCCCGCGGCTCGACAACTGACCCCATCCGGCGCCGCCCCGCGATGACGCTGCCGATCGTCCTGACCGACATCGAAGGCACCACCAGCTCGATCTCCTTCGTCAAGGACGTGCTGTTTCCCTATGCACGCGAGCGGCTGCCCGGCTGGGTGCGCGCGCACGCCGCCGACCCCGGCGTTCGCCAATCGATCGAACTGACCGCGCTCGAGGCCGGCACCAACCCCGGCGACGACGAAGCCGCGATCGCGGCGCTGCTGCGCTGGATCGACGAGGATCGCAAGGCCACGCCGCTCAAGGCGCTGCAGGGCATGGTCTGGGCCGAGGGTTATGCGGCCAAGGCATTCGTCGCCCACGTCTATCCCGACGCGCTCGCACAACTGCGCGCATGGCACGCCGCCAACCATCCGATCCACGTCTATTCCTCCGGCTCGATCGCGGCCCAGCAGCTTTACTTCGGCCACACCGAGGCCGGCGACCTGCGCGAGCTGTTCAGCGGTTACTTCGACACCACCGTCGGATCCAAGCGCGAAAACACGTCGTATCGCCGCATCGCCGACGCGATCGCCGCCGCGCCGGGCGACATCGTGTTCCTGTCCGACATCGAAGCCGAGCTCGACGCCGCGCACGCGGCAGGCATGCGCACCTGGTGGCTGCGTCGCGACGGCGCCGGCGTAGCGCCTGGGACCGGACCACACCCCGTGGTGCGCGACTTCCACGCCATCAAGCTCTGACCCCAGCCTCACCGGCAGCACCGCCATACCCCGGTAGGAGCGGCTTCAGCCGCGACCGGGGCGAGCGCGATGCTTTTCGCCTTGGATCGAAGCGCGTCCGGGTCCGTCGGCATCCGCGTGGCGGCGAGTTCCACTGAATGTCTGAGCCGACACGCGGATGGCGGCGGGCGCGGACCTCCAGGATTGCAGAGACGGATTCTCGCCGCGTGGGTCGAGGCTAACGCCGCTCCCGCAGGCGTCAGTCTGGTTGCCGGTGGCGCTCGAGCAGGCGCGCGGTCACCGCGGCGAGGTCGAGGCCGCGGGCGTGCAGCAGGACCAGCAGGTGGAACATGAGATCGGCGGCTTCGTCGCAGAGTTCCGCCGGCGTTCCGCTCACGGCGGCCAACGCGGTCTCGACGCCCTCCTCGCCGACTTTCTGCGCGATGCGCGCGGTGCCGGATTCGAACAGGCGCGTGGTGTAGCTTTCGGCGGGACGCTCGCGCGCGCGCCGTGCCACCAGCGCGTCGAGCTCGCCCAGGAAGGCCAGCGGGCCCACCGCCGTCGCGGTGAAGCAGGTATCGCTGCCCAGGTGGCAGGTCGGGCCGGCCGGCCGCGCGCGCACCAGCACGGTGTCGTTGTCGCAATCGGCGTGCAGCGACACCAGCTCGAGCCAATGGCCGCTGGTCTCGCCCTTGGTCCACAGGCGCGCCTTGCTGCGCGAGTAGAAGGTCACGCGCCGGCAAGCACGGGTCTGCGCCAGCGCCGCGGCGTTCATCCAGCCCAGCATCAGCACCGCGCCGCTGTCGGCGTGCTGCACGATGGCGGGAACCAGCCCGTCGCCCTTGGCGAAATCCAGGTCCTCCAGGTCATGCGGCCGCATCGGTGCTCTCCTCGTCGGGCGGTCGCACGGCAATGCCGGCGACCGCCAGCTCGCGCTTGAGGGTCGGGATGCGCAAGCTCCCGGAGTGGAATACGCTGGCGGCCAGCGCCGCGTCGACGTCGGCGCCGGCGAACACCGCGGCGAAATCGGCGGCACTGCCGGCACCGCCCGAGGCGACCAGCGGCACCGCGCACAGCGCGCGCGCGGCCTTGAGCTGCTCGAGGTCGTAGCCCTTGCGCACGCCGTCCACGTCCATGCAGTTGAGCACGATTTCGCCGGCGCCCAGGCGCTGCGCCTCGACGATCCACGCCAGGGTGCGGCGCTGCGCCGGTCCCGAGCGCGCGACGTCGCCGGTGTACTGCTGCACCCACCACTCGCCCTGCTCGAGCCGGCTGTCGATGCCGACCACCACGCATTGCACGCCGAAGGCATCCGCGAGTTCGGCCACCAGCGCCGGCCGCTCCAGCGCCGGCGTATTGACCGAAATCTTGTCGGCGCCGGCGTAAAGAATCCGCCGCGCCTGCTCCACGCTGCGGATTCCGCCGGCGACGCAGAAAGGCACGTCGAGCACGCGCGCCAGGCGCTCGACCCAGGCCACGTCCGCACTGCGCCCCGCTGGACTGGCGCCGATGTCGTAGAACACCAGCTCGTCGACGCCCTCGTCGCGATAGCGTCGCGCGAGCTCCTCGATCGCACCGACCACGACGTGGTCGCGGAAACGCACGCCCTTGACCACCTGGCCATCGCGCACGTCGAGGCAGGCGATGATGCGCCGGGTCAGCACGCCAACAGTTCCGCCAGCGATACCTTGGCCTCGAGCAAGGCCTTGCCGACCACCGCGCCCGCGGCGCCAGCCTGGCGCAGCGCGACCACGTCGGCGACGTCGCGCACGCCACCGGAGGCCTGCAGTTCCAGCGCCCGATAGCGCGTCGCCAGCTCACGGTAGAGCGCGAGGTTGGGGCCGGCATACATGCCGTCGCGCTCGATGTCGGTGCACAACACATGGCGCAAGCCGCCGACGCTTGCATACCAGCCCAGGGTGTCGTGCAGCTCGATGCCGCTGTCCTGGGTCCAGCCCGCTACCGGCAAGTGCCACGCGCCGCCTGCCGTCTGGCGCGCGTCCAGCGCGACGCAGATGGCATCGGCGCCCAATCGCCCGATCCAGTCGGCGACCAGCTCGCGTTGCCGGATCGCGGTGCTGCCGACCACGACCCGGCTCGCGCCGGCCCCGATCAATGCCTCGACATCGGCCAGGCTGCGCACGCCGCCGCCGGCCTGCACCCGCAGGCCGCACTCGGTGGCGATGCGCGCGATCAGCTCCAGGTGCCCGAAGCGACCGACCCGCGCCGCCTCCAGGTCCACCAGGTGCAGCCAACTCGCGCCGGCCTCCGCGTAACCGCGTGCCAGGGCCACGGGGTGCGTCCCGTAGCGGGTCTCGCGCGCGTAGTCGCCCTGGTCCAGGCGCACCGCGTGCCCGGCGCGCAGGTCGATGGCGGGATAGACGATCATGCCGGGGTCACAGCGCGAGGAAATTGGCCAGCAGCCGCGCGCCGGTCGCGGCCGAGCGCTCGGGATGGAACTGCGCGCCATGGAAGTTGGCGCGCGAAACCACGGCGCTGTAGCGCGCACCGTGTTCGAACGCGGCAACGGTGTGCGCGCCGACCGGAGCGGCGTAACTGTGGACGAAATACGCAAACGCGGTGTCGTCCAAACCGGCCATCAGCGGCGACGTGCCCTGCACCTGCAACCGGTTCCAGCCCATGTGCGGCACGCGCACGCCCGGCGCCGGCACGATCCGCGCCAGGCGGCCGGGGAATACGCCAAGGCCTTCGGTGCTGCCCTCGTCGGAGCCCTCGTACAGCACCTGCATGCCGACGCAGATGCCCAGCACCGGCTGGTTCAATTGCGGCAGCAGTTGGTCGAGCGAGGTCTCGCGCAGGCGCTGCATCGCAATCGCGGCGGCGCCGACGCCCGGCAACACCACGTGCGCCGCGTTGCGGATCCGGTCGGGATCGGTGGTCAACGGCGCCGCCACGCCCAGTCGCGCGAAGGCCGCCTGCACCGAGCCGATGTTGGACCCGCCGGCGTCGATCAGTACCAGGGCGTCGCTCACAGCACGCCCTTGGTGCTGGGCAGCACTTCGCCCTCGCGCCGCAAGGCCTGGCGCAAGGCCCGCGCCACGGACTTGAAGCAGGCTTCGACCATGTGGTGGGCGTTGTCGCCGGCCACGCGCAGGTGCAGGTTGGCGCCGAGGCTGTCGGACAGCGAGCGGAAGAAGTGCGGCACCAGTTCGGTCGGCAGCTCGCCCACGCGCTCGCGCGGGAAGGTGCCCTCGAACACGAACCATGGGCGCCCGGACAGGTCGAGCAGGGCCTCGGCGCGCGACTCGTCCATCGGCAGCGCGAAACCATAACGACCGATCCCGCGCTTGTCGCCCAGCGCCACCCGCAGCGCCTCGCCCAGCGCCAACGCGCAGTCCTCGACCGTGTGGTGCTCGTCCACGCGCACGTCGCCCTGGCACTGCAGCTCAAGCGCGAAACCGCCGTGCTTGCCAAGCTGCTCCAGCATGTGGTCGAAGAAGCCGATCCCGGTGCTGGCGCGCGGATCGGCTTCGCGGTCGAGGTCGACCACGACGCGGATGCGGGTCTCGCGGGTGTCGCGCGCGACCACCGCCGTGCGCGGACGCTGCGCCAGCAGGTGCGCGATCGCTGGCCAGTCCAGCCCGTCGTGGCCGAGGCGGAACCCGCGCAGGCCGAGGTTGCGGGCGAAGGCCATGTCGCTCTCGCGATCGCCGACCACCGCGCTGGCCTGCATGTCGAGGTCGCCGGCGCGCAGGTAGTCGAGCACCATGCCGATGCCGGGCTTGCGGGTCGGCGCGTCTTCATGCGCGAAATGCGGGTCGACGTGGATCGCGGCGAAGTGGATGCCCTGCGAGGCGAGCAGTTCGAGCAGCATGCGTTGTGGCGCCTCGAACTGCTCGCGCGGAAATGCATCGGTGCCGAGGCCGTCCTGGTTGGTCACCATCACGAACGCGTAGCCCGCAGCGCGCAGGCGGCGCAGAGCGGGGATCACCTCGGGCACCAGCCGCAGCTTGTCGAGGCGGTCGACCTGCTCGTCCGCCGGCTCCTCGATCAGGGTGCCATCGCGGTCGAGGAACAGGATCCGGCGCCGCGCGCTCATGCCACGCGCTCGCGGCGGGCCAGCACGCCCAGCAGGGCATCGTTCTCGCCCGGCGTGCCGATCGAGAAGCGCAGGCAGCCCTCCAGCCCGGGATAGCCGCCGACATCGCGTATCACGATGCCGGCCGCCAGCAGCGCGGCGTAGGTCGCAGCCGCGGCGTCGAGGCGCACGGTAACGAAATTGGCCTCGCTGGGGTACACCTCGCGCACGCCCGGAAGGCGGGCGAAGGCCTGCGCCATCCGGGCGCGCTCGGCCTTGAGCGCGGCGACGCGCAGTCGCGTCGCGGCCAGCGCATCCGGCGCCAGCGCGGCGATCGCTGCGCGCGCACTGGGTGCTGCGATCGGATACGGCGCCAGCAGGCGCCGCAGCAAGGCGATGAGCCCGGCGTCGGCGACCAGTGCACCGATCCGCGCGCCAGCCAGCGCATGCGCCTTCGACAGCGTGCGCAGCACCGCGAGGTTGCCGTTCCGCGCGGCCTGCGGCGCGAGGCTCGGCGCCGCGGCGAACTCGGCGTAGGCCTCGTCCACCACCACCAGCGCGCGGCCGGCGAGTTCATGCGCGAGCGCCAGCACCGCATCGATGGACGCAATGCCGCCGGTGGGGTTGTTCGGTGTGCAGACGTAGACCAGCTTGACCGGACCGGCAAGCGCGACCTCGCGCAAGCGCTCGAAGTCGGGGACGAAGCCGCGCGCCGGATCGAGCGCGACGCTGAGCACGGCTGCACCCTGGATGCCGGCGCAGACGGCGTACATGGCGAAAGTCGGCGGGCTCACCAGCACCGCGTCGAGGCCGGCGCGGCAGGTGGCGCGGGTCAGCAGGTCGATGCACTCGTCGCTGCCGCGCGCCACCAGCAGATTGGCGGCCGGAACCCCGTAGAGGCTCGCCAGCCTTTGCACCAATGGCTGGGGTTGCTGCCCGTCCGGGTAGCGTTGCAGCGCGCCCTCGGGATCGGCCACCCCTGGCCACGGCGATTCGTTGGCATTGAGCAGCACGCGGCCGCCGCTGGCTTCCATGCGTGCCGAGGAGTATCCGCGCAACTCGCGCAACTCGGGCCGCACCAGGTCGAGCACGTTCATGCCGCCACCTGCGGCTCGACGCCGAGTCGGATCGCGATCGCGCGCGCGTGCGCGTCCAGTCCCTCGGCGGCGGCCAGGGTCATCGCGCAGGGGCCGATGGCGGCGAGCCCCGCCGGCGTGAGTTCCTGCACCGTGATCGCCTTCTGGAAACTCGCCACCGACAGGCCGCTCCACGCCCGTGCGGCGCCGTGGGTCGGCAGCACGTGGTTGGTCCCGCTGCAGTAGTCGCCGACCGATTCCGGCGACCAGGCGCCGAGGAAAACCGACCCGGCGCTGACCACGCGGGACAGGTACGCGCGCGCGTCCGTGACCTGCAGGATGAGGTGCTCGGGCGCGTAGGCGTTGGAAACCTCGATAGCCTGCTCGATCGAAACCAACTGGATCGCGCGACCATGGGCCAGGGCCTGCGCCGCGATCGCGCGCCGCGGCAGGGTTTCGAGCTGGCGCGGCAACTCGACGGCCACCGCGGCCAGCAGGGCGGCCGAATCGCTGAGCAGCAACACCTGCGCCAGCGGATCGTGCTCGGCCTGCGCCAGCAGGTCGGCGGCGACGTAACGCGCGTTCGCACCCGAGTCGGCAATCACCAGCACTTCGGAGGGACCGGCCGGCAGGTCGATCGCGGGGCCGCCGGGCGCGGCCGAAACCTGGATCTTGGCTTCGTTCACCCAGGCGTTGCCGGGTCCGTACAACTTGTCGCAACGCGGAACCTGTGCGGTGCCGAAGGCCATCGCGGCGATCGCCTGCGCGCCGCCGAGCCGCCACACCCGGGTAATGCCGCAGCGGGCGGCCGCGTACAGCACCGCGGCGTCGACGCTGCCGTCGGCGCGCGGCGGCGTGCACAGCACGATGTCCGGACAGCCGGCAATCTGCGCCGGCACGCCCAGCATCAGCGCGGTGGAAGGCAGCGGCGCCGAGCCGGCCGGCACGTAAAGACCGACTCGGGCGATCGGCCGCCACACCCGCTCGCACCGCACACCGGGTGCGGTATCGATCGCCAGCGGGGCGGCAAGGATTGCGCGATGGAACGTGGTGATGCGGCCATGTGCCTCGTCGATCGCGCTGCGCAGCGCGGCCGGCAGCTCGCGCACCGCGCGATCGACCGCGGCCGGCTCGAGTACGAATTGGTCCAGTTCCGCCCCGTCGTGGCGCCGGGTCAGTGCACGCAACGCGGGATCGCCATCGACCCGCACCTGTTCGATGATCCGCGCCACCTCGTGGCGCAGGCCGGCATCGCGTTGCGCGGCAGGGCGCGCCAGTGCGGCGGCACGCTCCGCGTCATCGAGGGCATTCCAGTCGAGGTGCTTCATGCCAGCACCTTCTCGACCGGCAGCACCAGCAGCGAATGCGCGCCAGCGCGCTTGAGGTCCTCCAGGTGCTGCCAGGTCACCGCGCGCGGGCACAGGGCCTGCACTGCGACCTCGTCCGGCGCACCCTCCACCGAGGTCACCAGCGTGCGCGGCGACCCCGGCAGCAACCGGGTGACGGCGCCCAGGGCGGCCCGAGGGGCATGCAGCAGCACCAGCTTGGAGTCCTTTACCGCCAATACGCCCTCGATCCGGCGCAACAACATCTCACGCAGCTCGGTGCGCGCGTCCAGCGGCGCACCCACGCTGCCGGCGAGCACGGCCTCGCTGCGCGCCACCACGGCGACCTCGCGCAGTTGGTTCGCCGCCAGCGTGGCGCCACTGGACACCAGGTCGCAGACCGCGTCGGCGCTGCCCAGGCGCGGCGCGATCTCGACCGAACCGTTGAGCACCACCACGCTGGCGTGCACGCCCGCCTCGGCCAGGTAGCGGCCCAGCAGGCGCGGGTAGCTGGTGGCGATGCGCAGGCCAGCAAGGCTCGCCGGCCCTTCCCAGGGCAAGTCCTGCGGCAGCGCGATGGCGAGCCGGCAGGCGCCGAAGCCCAGCGCGCGCAGCTCGGCGACCGGCGCCCTGCCCTCGTCCTGCTCGGCCAGCACGTTGCGTCCCACGATACCGAGGTCGCAGGTGCCTTCGGCGAGCATGCGCGGGATGTCGTCGTCGCGCACCAGCAGGAGGTCGATCGGCAGGGTTTCGCCGAAGCAGAACAGCTTGTCGCGGCTCTGGCGGAACGCCAGGCCGCACTCTGCCAGCAGGTCCTGCGACGGCTGTGCCAGGCGACCGCTCTTCTGCACGGCCACGCGCAGGCGATCCGCGCGGTTCACGGCCCACCCGCCGATGCGGGCGGCGGCAGCACGCGCTCGGCGGCCGTCCGATAACCGCCGTTGCCATGGCTCAGGAAGCGCGCGACCCGTCCGATGGTGGTGACGCTGACCCCGGTGTGGTCGTGGATCTCGCGGTAGGGCAAGCCGCGGCGCAGCAAGGGCACCACGCGCCAGCGGTCAGTGAGTGCCTCGAGTTCGGCCGGGGTGCACAGGTCGCGCAGGAAGGCGCTGAGCTCCGCGGTGGAGCGCAGGCTCAGCACCGCCTCGCACAAGCGCGTTTCCGGATGGGCTTCGTCGTCGGCCTGGATGTGGCGGCGTTTCATCGCGGGTTCCGTGGGTTCCTGCCCTGGGGCGGTCGGCCCGGCGACCAGGCCGCCTTTGGCAACGACGGTTAATGTAACAGCGCACTATTACATTAGCAAGATCGCCCCAGGAGCGCCGCGGCGCGGCTTCCTGCCACCCCGTCGTGGCATGGCGCGTGCATTGCCGCCTTCGGATCCGGCACGCGCCGCCGGGTTGCCCAAGCAAAGTAAGGGCTCCCGGCGGCGCGCTGCGGAAATCCGCAACAGGGGATGTGCAGTGGACAGCGACCCGCCCAGGATGTCGGGCATGCGACGACCCGCATCGCGGTACGGCAACCGCGCCGTCGCCTGGTGTGTGGTTGCGCTCGTCCTCATGCTGGTCGCGATCGTGGCGCCGCTGGCCCACGCACAGGCGCCACTCCCGGTGGTCGAGCTGGGTACCGGCTCAGGGCGCGCGGAGCTTGCCGGTCGCGTGCAGTTCCTGGTCGATCCTGACGACCGTCTTGCGGTTGCGGACCTGCGCTCGGCCGCCTACGCGCACCAGTTCCGCCCGCTGCGTCGCCTGCCGGCAACTTTCGGCTTCGCAAGCGGCACCTTCTGGCTGCACTGGCGCGTGACCAACCGCGACCATCCTGCACCCGACTGGGTAGTGGCGGTGCGTTACGCGCTGCTCGACGTGGTCGAATTGACCGTCGTGCGCCCCGACGGGGGCATGCAGGTCATGAGTTCCGGTGACCTGCAGCCCTTCACTGAACGCGCCTTGGCGCACCGGCACCCGAATTTCCTCGTCGCGCTCATGCCCGGAGACTCGGCCGACTTCTACCTGCGCGTGCGCAGCCAGAGTTCGATCCAGCTCCCGCTCGAGATGCTGACCAGCGAGGCCTTCCTCGCCGCGAGCATGCCTGAACACCTGGGCCTGGGGCTCTACTACGGGATCATGCTCGGGCTGTTCTTCTACAACCTCATCCTGTTCGCCTCGACCCGCGATCGCACTTTCCTCTACTACGTGATCTACGTCGGGCTGTTCTCGGCCGGCCAGTTCGCCCTCAACGGCCTCGCCTTCCAGTACCTGTGGCCGCAATTCCCGTTGTGGGCCAATACCGCGGTCCTCGCCTTGATCGGGCTCGGACTCCTGGCCATGCTGGCCTTCACCCGCAGCTTCCTCGGCTTGCGGCGCCAGTATCCGCGCGCGGATCGCGTGCTCCACATGCTGTCGCTGGTGCTGCTGGTCGCAATCGCGGCGATGTCGCTGGTCGGCTACCGGCGCACGATACTGATCGAGACCGGGCTGGTGTTCGTGATCGCGGCGGCGATCCTGTGGGCGGCGATCGGTTGCCTGCGCCGCGGATACCGGCCCGCGCGGCATTTCCTGCTGGCGTGGATCGCGCTGCTGGCCGGCGTGGTGGCGTACGCCGCGGTCTCCTTCGGCCTGCTGCCGAAGGTCTTCATCACCGAGTACGGCATCCAGATCGGCTCGGCCGCCGAGATGATCCTGCTCTCGTTTGCACTTGCCTACCGGATCAACCTGCTGCGTTCCGAGTACGAACGCGTGCAGGCCGATGCGCGCGAGCAGCTCGAGACCCGGGTCGCCGAGCGCACCCGCGACCTCGACACGGCCATGCAGCAGCTACGCAACGCCAACATGACGCTGTCCGAACGCAGCCTGCGTGACGGGCTCACCGGCAGCTGGAACCGCCGCTGGCTCGACCAGTCGCTGCCCGACGCGTGGCTGCAGGCGCGCGCCTGCGGGCAGCCCCTGACCCTGGCGATGGTGGACCTGGACCATTTCAAGCAGATCAACGACCGCCATGGGCACATGGTGGGCGACGATTGCCTGCGCGCGGTGGCGCGCTGCCTCGACGCCGAGCGCGCCAATGGCCGCGAGCGCGTGGTGCGCTACGGCGGCGAGGAGTTCGTGCTGCTGATGCCCGACGTGGCGGCCAACGCCGCGGCCTCGCGTGCCGAGCGCATCCGCATGGCGATCGCGGACCTGCGCGTGCATTCCGAGGGCATCGGCCTCAACGTCACCGTCAGCATCGGCATCGCCACATTCGATGCGAGCGCCACGATCGACGCCGACGAGTTGCTGCGCCGGGCGGACCTGGCGATGTACGAGGCCAAGCGCGACGGGCGCAACCGCGCGGTGGCGCGCGCCCTGGGCGCCGGTGTGCCCGACCCGGAACTCGCGCCGCTGCGCCAGTGACCTGTAGGGCAGGATTCGGTAGTGCCTCGCATGGTCTGGGCGCGATTGGCGCCGGTCTGGAGCGAGCGCCAATAGCCGTAGCTATTGGCCGCGTGAAGACCAGCCCAGCACGGCCAGACCATGCGAGGCACTACCGAATCCTGCCCTACAGGTCACTAGTGCCCGACGCCAGGGCCGCCAGCGCGCCGCTGGCGACCAGCGCCGTGATGCGGCGCACGTCGGCATCCATCGCGCGATCGCGACTCTGGAACGGGATTTCCTGCCGGATCCGCGCGTGCGCCAGGGTCACGTGCGCGCCCGGGTGGAACTCGCCGGCCGCGGCCAGCGCCCCACAGAGCGCCACCACTTCGGCATCGAACTCGGCGCGCCCCGCGGCGCCCGCCGCCGGCGCGCCTGCGACCTTGGCCGCCAGTGCCGACGCGTCGCCGCGCCGTGCCAGGTCGCGCGCTGCATTGAGCATGTCGCGCCGGTAGTCCAGGGCCTGCGCCGCGGTGTACAGCTCCAGTGCCAGCACGTGGCCGAGGTCCTCGCACATCTCCAGCACATGGCGCGCCTCGTTGGCGCCCATCGAGACATGGTCCTCGGCATTGGCGCTGGTTGGCACCGAATGCACGGAGGCCGGATGCGCGCGCGTGGCGAGGTCGTTGACCAGCGCCGCCGCGGTGTACTGCACGATCATGAAGCCCGAGTCGGTGGCGTCCTCGTTGCCGCTGAGGAAGGCCGGCAGGCCGTCGTTGGTGGCCGGATCGACCAGCTTGTTGGTGCGGCGCTCCGAGATCGAGGCCAGCACCGGGATCGCGGCCTTGACGTAGCTCATCGCCAGCGCCAGCGGCATGCCGTGGAAGTGCCCGGCGCTGATCACCTGGTCCTCGATCTGGCGCGCGCCGGGCGCGTCGGGGAACACCAGCGGATTGTCGGTGACGGCGTTGAGCTCGATGTCGACGATGCGGCGCGCCTGTGCCAGCGCGTCGCGCACCGCGCCATGCACCTGCGGGATGCAGCGCAGCGAGTAGGCGTCCTGCGGCTGGTGCTTCTTGCCGCCCTTGAAGGGCAGGAAGCGCCGGTAGAAGGCCTCGCGACCATGGCGCTGCGACAGCGGCACCCAGTCCCAGGCGATGTCGAAGCGCTGCGCGCGGCTGGCGGCGTCGTCCCACGAATCGGCGCGCCACGTCGCGAAGCGCGGCACCAGGTGGTAGGCGATGTCGGCGAGGTTCGAGCCCGCGAGCAGCCGCCGCAGCCTGGCCGCGGTCTCGACCTGCCCCGGGTGCGGGCGCAGCGCATGCACCTCGGCGCGGAAGGCGCTGCTGCGCCCGGCGAAGGCGTCGAGCGTCATGGCGGCCGCGAGGTCGGCGAGGTCGACCAGCGCGTCGAGGCGGTCCAGCGCCAGCGCGGCGCAGGCCAGCATCTGGGTGGTGCCGTTGTTGAGCGCGAGCCCCTCCTTGAACGAGAGCACGACCCGCGCGAGGCCCGCACGACGCAAGGCCTCGCCGCCATCCATGCGCTCGCCGCCGAGGAAGGCCTCGCCTTGGCCGAGCAGCACGATCGCGAGGTGCGACAGCGGCGCGAGGTCGCCGCTGGCGCCGACCGAACCCTTGCACGGGACCACCGGCACGATGCCCGCGTTGTAGAGCGCGGCCATCGACTGCAACGTGGAAGCGCGGATGCCGGAATGGCCACGCATCAGCGTGTTGATGCGGATCGCCAGCATGGCCCGCACCACCTCGGGCGCGAAGGGCTCGCCCACGCACACCGCATGCGTGATCACCAGGTTGCGCTGCAATTCCTCCAGCAGCGTGCCCTCGACCGCCTCCGGGTTCCCGCCCGGCAACTCGTCGCGCACGCGATGCGCGCCCAGCAGCTTGTCGGCATTGCTGCCGAAGCCGGTGGTCACGCCATAGATCGGCTCCCCGCGCCGCACCTGCTCGGCCAGGAAGTCGGCGGTGCGCTGCACCCCCGCCAGCCCCTGCGCATCGAGCACGATGCGGGCCTCGAAGCGCGCGAATGCGGCGACGTCGGCGCGGCTGAGGTCGTTTCCGGTCAGGGTGATCGTACGCATCGAATCGTCATTCTCCGATGTTCGGCGGCCGCTCGTCATGGAAGGCTTCCGCTATCCAGTCACGTTCCAATCGACGTCATCCCGGCGCACGCCGGGACCCAGTAGCGAGTGTCCACCACAATGCACCCGACTGTGTACATCCTTGCCAGCGCCCGCAATGGCACGCTCTACATCGGCGTGACCAGCGCGCTACTGCAGCGCATCCACCAGCATCGCGAAGGCCTGGTTCCCGGCTTCACTCGCAAGTACCGGGTGCACCGACTGGTCTGGTTCGAGCAGCATGCAGACATGCACTCCGCCATTCGTCGCGAAAAGCAACTCAAGGAATGGCGGCGAAGGTGGAAGCTCGATCTTGTCGAGGGCAGCAATCCTGACTGGCGCGACCTGTGGATTGACCTGGTCGAATAGCGTACTCACCGCCACTGGATCCCGGCTTGCGCCGGGATGACGACTAGGGGCAGGACTTGGCGACATTGGCGCCAATCTACGGGCTATCGAGTCCCCGCCCCCATCACCACCGCCTGCTCGATCTCCACCCGCAAGGCCTTGGCCAGTTCCTCGCGCCGCACCTCGTACTGGTCCTGCTTGCGCAGGTCCTTCACCGTCACCGTGCCCTTGGCGATCTCGTCGCTGCCCAGCACCAGCACGAAGCGGATGCCGGCACGGTCGGCGTACTGGAACTGGCGCGCGAGCTTGCGCGGCTCGAGTTGCACTTCGGTCGCGATGCCGGCGTTGCGCAGCATCGTGGCCAACTCCAGGTACCGCGGCAGTTCGGCCTCGTCCATCTGCGTGACCAGTGCCTGCACGGTACTGTCGGCGGTGCGGATGAGGCCCGCTTCGCGGAGTTGCCAGTACAGGCGCGTGGCACCGATCGAGATGCCCACGCCGGGCAGGTGCGAACTGGTGTACTGGCCGGCGAGGTTCTCGTAGCGACCGCCGGAGCAGATCGAGCCGACCTGCGGGTGGTCGTCGAGCGTGGTCTCGTAGACCGTGCCGGTGTAATAGTCGAGTCCGCGGGCGATCGACAGGTTCAGTGCGTACGCCGTCTCGGGCACGCCGAAGGCGCGCACCAGGGTCAGCACCTCGCGCAACTCGGCCACGCCCTGGCGTTGCAGCTCGCTACCGGAATCGAGTGCGGCGAGTTGCTCCAGCGCCTGCGCATGCGAACGCGAGCGGGTCTCGACGAAGCGCATGATGCGCTCAACCGTCGCCGGTTCGATGCCGTAGTCGGTCCCGGTCAGCGTGTCGCGCACCGCGCCGGCGCCGCGCTTGTCGAGCTTGTCGACCTCGCGCAGCACCGCCATCTGGCGCGCCGGGTCGGCGATGCCCAGGCCCTCGAAACAGCCGCGGATCAGCTTGCGGTTGTTGAGCTGGATCGTGAACGGCCCGATCGCCAGTTCGCGGAAGACGCTGTGGATCACCGCCGGCAGTTCGGCGTCGTAGCGCACCGACAGATGGTCCTTGCCGATCACGTCGATGTCGCACTGGTAGAACTCGCGGAAGCGCCCGCGCTGGGCGCGCTCGCCGCGGTACACGCGCTGGATCTGGTAGCGCCGGAAAGGGAAGCTGAGCTCGCGCTCGTGCTCGGCCACGTAGCGGGCCAGCGGCACGGTGAGGTCGAAGCGCAACGCCAGCTCGGGCCGCTCGCCCTGCTCCAGCGATCCGGTCGACTGCACGAAATACACCTGGCGCTCGGTCTCGCCGCCAGACTTCGTCAGCAGCACGTCGGTGAATTCCATCGCCGGCGTCTCCACCGGCAGGAAGCCGTAGCGCTCGAAATTGCGACGGATCGTGTCGAGCATGCCCTGGAACGCGACCTGGTCCAGTGGCAGCAGTTCGAGCACGCCCGGCATGGTGCGGGGCTTGGCGGCGGGCATCGGGGCGAAAGGCCTGCGGTGGGGCCCGGATTCTAAGGCCAGTCCGGCCCTTCGGGTGCGACTTCGATTGCGCTGCGCCTATCGCGCGCAGAGCGCGCTCCTACAAAGCCGGCCTTGTAGGAGCGCGCTCTGCGCGCGATAGGCCCCGGTCGCGGCTGAAGCCGCTCACGCAGGGCGAGACTGTTCCCAAGCGCCGGCTTGCGATGACGGACATGCCCCACTATCATTCGCCGCTTGCTTGCGGCCGGCTTACGGCCCTGGCTCCCGTCGGGGTGTAGCTCAGCCTGGTAGAGCGCTACGTTCGGGACGTAGAAGTCGCAGGTTCAAATCCTGTCACCCCGACCAAATCGTTGCCAGAACGACTCGAACTTGCCCCGCCACGCGCATGGCGGTCCGGCCCCATGGCGCGCAAGAGAGCCCGGCTCGATGCCGGGCTTTTTGCTGGGGCGCCCCGACGCGGTTCGGGGCCGCAAGCCCCGCCATGCAGGCGCCTGCCCGGGTAGCAATCGCCAATTTCGAGTCCGCGCTCGCGCGTAAGACGCCCTCCTACAGGGGCATCGCGGACCTTGTCGATCCGGTCTATCGGGGATGCGACATCCGCGGGCGTTTTCGCGCCGTGGGTACCCAAGCGGACTATGATTCTGCGCGGGCCAATTGCCAACCGAACGGGAGCCTGACCCATGAAGCGGATTGCCCTCATCCTGGCCTTGTCGCCGTGGCTGTTTCCCGCCCAGGCCCAGACCTTCGCCGACCAGTTCGAGTCGACGATCGCGCCGCAGTTCCCGCTGGTTGGCGGCCAGTTCCAGTTGCCGCCGTCGCCGACCACGACCCAGTGGCAATGGTTGCAGGGCGAACTGCAGGCCGGGCAGACCACGACCGCGGCCGAAGTCACCGCCCACTTCGATCCGGCCTGGCTCACGACGACGCCGGTGGCGCAGACCATCACGTTCATCGACTCGGTACGCAACAGCTACCCCAATGCCCGCATCACCGACCTGATCGCGCACGGGCCCAACCGCATGACGGCGCTGATCGACTCGCCCGGCAGCCCGCCGCCGTCGGGTTTCCTGAGCTTCGGCACGCGCTATGCCGGCGCCGGGTTGATCATGCAGTTCGGGGTCAGCAGCTTCAGCGGATCAGTCATGTATCCGGTCGACACTACGCTGACGCTGGTGCAGGCAGCCGACAAGTTCGTCACCTTGTCGAGCGCGCCGGCGCTGCTGGTGGGTCGCATCGGCGCCAACGGCCAGTGCACCGCGATCGTCGATCGCAGCGCCGCCGTGCCACGCGCGACCGCCTCGATCTTCAAGACCTGGGTGCTGGGCGGCGTCGCGCGCGCGATCATCGACGGCAACCTCTCCGCCATCGAACCGGTGCCGCTCGTGGCCTCCGAATTCGCACCCGGCGGAACGATCAACAATGAGCCCCTGAACACGCCGTTCCCGGTCGCCGACCTCGCGACACTGATGATGGGCATCAGCGACAACACCGCCACCGACCTGCTGCACCAGCGCGTCGGCCGCAGCGTGATCAACAACTTCGTCGCCGCCTCCGGCGTGGCCGACCCGAACCTCCTCACGCCGCTCCTGGGCATCAGCGAGCAATTCCACCTCTTCTACTCGTTCGCCCTGTCGATCTCGCTGGACTACGTGAACGGCACGGAGGCATTCCAGAACAACTTCCTCACCACCGATATCGTGCCGCTGGGCCCGAGCAATGGCGGGCCTTTCTTCCATGCGTCCCTGCTCACCGACGGTTCGTGGCGGGCCTCGCCCTTCGACATCTGCGCCGCGTTCGCGGCCCTGCGGCGCTCGCCGGGCGGTTCGGAGGCCTTCAAGACCGTCGATCGCGCCATGAGCGCAGGGGCGGCCCAGCCCAACGTGCGCGCCCAGTGGGACCGGGTCTGGTACAAGGGCGGAAGCTTGGGCAGCGGCGCGGGGTTGCATGTGCTGACGCATGCGTGGTTCCTGGAGGACGCCGGACGCGACCCATTCGTGGTGATCGCGATGTCCAATGCCAGCGCCGGCGGCATCGACCAGTTCTTCGTCCAATCCGTTGCTGGGCGGATGCTGCAACTGGTTGCCCAACTGCCGTAGTCGCCGGCAGGCGTCGCCATCGCGCCCACGCCGTCTCGCTACACTCCGCCTCGGGGAACCCGAACCACAGGCGGTCGCGCATGGCATGGGTACTGGGGATCATCGGCGCGGTCTTCGGCGCCGGTTTCGGCGCTGCATCGGGCGCCACGCTGGGATTTTTCGCCGGCGCGCTGATTGGCGCGCTGCTGGGCCAGCTCATCACGCTGCGCCAGCGCGTGCAGAAGCTGGAGTCGGCGCTCGAACAAAGCGGCGCGCGGCACGCCGCGGGCGCGGACCTCGCCGGGGCGCCCGCGGACCGGCCGCCAGCCGCCGCCGCCGCTGTTGCGCCCTCGCCTGCACCGGCGCCGGCGCCGGCGGCCATACGCGACCCCGCGCGCGCCGAGCAGCGCACCGACGAGTTTCCCGCACCGGCGCCGGCCATGGCCCGTGCGGCCGACGGCAACGGCGCGCGCGCGGTCTACACCGTCGGGGTCGATCCGCAGGAATCCGCGGCTGAACCCCTCGCCGCCGCGGTGGCGGCCTCGGTCGCCAGCGCGCGCCCCCTCGCGAGGCAGGAGGCCGAACCTCCCGTCGACCATCCCAGCCACGGCTTCGGCCGCATGCTGCGCGGCTGGTTCACCGAGGGCAACGTGCCGGTGAAGCTGGGCGTGCTGGTGCTGTTCGTCGGCGTGGCGGCTGCGCTCAAGTACGCGGTCGACCAGGGCATCTTCAGTTTCCCGATCGAATTGCGGGTGGCGCTGATCGCGTTCGCCGGCGTGGCCGGCCTGTGGCTGGGCTGGCGCGAACGCGCGCGCCGGCCGGCCTTCGCGCTGGCGATCCAGGGCGGCGCGATCGGCGTGCTGCTGCTCACGGTGTTCGCCGCGTTCCGGCTCTACCAGCTGCTGCCGGCAGGATTCGCCTTCACGCTGTTCGTGTTGCTGGTCGCGGGCGCCGTGCTGCTCGCCATCCTGCAGGACGCGATCGCGCTCGCGGTGCTGGGCATCGTCGGCGGCTTCCTCGCGCCGGTGCTGATCTCCACCGGCAGCGGCAACCACGTGGCGCTGTTCTCGTACTACGCGCTGCTCAACGCCGGCGTGCTGTGGATCGCCTGGATCCGGCCATGGCGGATCCTCAACCTGATCGGTTTCGCCTTCACCTTCGGCATCGGCACGCTGTGGGGCGCGAAGTACTACCGGCCCGAACTGTTCGAGTCGGTCGAGCCGTTCCTGGTCCTGTTTTTCCTGTTCTACGTCGCCATCAGCGTGCTGTATGCGCTGCGGCAGCCACCGGACCAGCGCGGCCTGGTCGACGGAACGCTGACCTTCGGCGTGCCGTTGCTCGCCTTCCCGCTGCAGGCCGCCCTGCTCAAGGACGACCGCATGGGGCTTGCGTACAGCGCGCTGGCGGTGGCGGCGCTGTATGCGCTGCTGGCCTGGTGGATGTTGCGCCGCGAGCGACGCATCGACCTGCTGGGACGTTCCTTCGCCGCGCTGGCCATCGGCTTCGCCACGCTGGCCGTGCCGCTGGCACTGTCGGCGCGCTGGACCGCGACCACCTGGGCGGCCGAAGGCGCGGCGCTGGTCTGGCTGGGCCTGCGCCAGCGCCAATGGCTGCCGCAACTGACCGGCACCCTGCTGCAACTGCTGGCGGCGGTCGCATTCGTGGCCTTCGCGTTCGACCATGGCATCACGGCGGCGCCGGGCGAGCTGGTGGTGCTCAATGCCTTCACGCTGGGCGCGTTGGTCATCGCGGTGTCCGGCTTCTTCATCAGCTGGCTGTACGACCACGAGGATTCGCCGGCGCTGGCCTGGATCGCGTTCCTGTGGGCCTGGGCGTGGTGGACGCTGGC
>Ga0209254_10000084_pt1 | contig 56848 bp, 62 predicted proteins | sample FrelakmetDIP11DI_FD_187148 | JGI IMG/M metagenome (GOLD analysis project Ga0209254, IMG submission 187148) | Freshwater lake sediment microbial communities from the University of Notre Dame, USA, for methane emissions studies - DIP11 DI (SPAdes)... | ecosystem: Environmental > Aquatic >...
TGCTTGATAAATTAATCGATGCCGCATTATCTGCGATTTTTGTGAAAAATGAGAGCTTACTATTTTTATCCTGAAATGTCCACCACCCCCATTACCTTTGTGACCTGCATGCAGCGCACTATCATCTTGTATTTCAAGGCTTAGCGGCTCAAGGATGGCTAATCTCGTTTTTATCGTTTCGGCTAGATTCATCCTGTGCTTAGGGTAGCGTTTTGCGAAAAGGTTTCACCACAACATTGGCATACACTCCCGCTGAGACAAAAGGATCGGCTTCCGCCCAGCGTATTGCAGAGTCTAAGTCGTTAAACTCTGCCACAATAAGACTGCCGCTAAAGCCTGCAGGGCCCGGGTCTACACTGTCAATCGCCGGAAAAGGACCGGCCAATAAAAGGCGTCCCTGATTTTGCAGTTCTGTAAGCCGCGCCAGATGGGTAGGTCTAGCAGCCATGCGCTTCTCAAGGCTATTTGGTACATCATCTGCAATAATCGTATATAACATGTTTATTTGCCTTCATCCACCGATTCAATTAAATAATCTTTTAATAACAGTGTCTGGGCAATGACAAACACAAACAACATGGCGGTGACGCCAAACAGTTTGAAATTCACCCAGGTATCCAAGCTGAAATTAAACGCGACATATAAATTTAAAAAGCCCAGCAGTATTAAAAAAATCACCCAGATCATATTTAGCTTATTCCAGATAATGGCTGGAGGATTGAGCATTTTCCCCATCATTTGCTGGATAAAATTCTTTTTAAAGACCAGGTTGGAAATCAATAGAATCGCAGCAAGAAGCCAATACAGCACTGTAGGCTTCCACATAATATAGGTTTTATCGTGCAGCAAAAGCGTAATACCTCCCAGTACGCTAATAATGGCGCCGTTTACCAGCAGCATTTTTTCTATCTTGCCATGGCGGATCTTACTGTAAATAATCTGTGCGATTGTAGCGAGAATAGCAACCGCCGTTGCGATGAAAATCCCGTAGAACTTAAAGCTTACAAAAAATAAAATCACCGGAAATAAATCAAATAAAAATTTCATGTGGCCCTAGTTAAGAGAATATTAGACAGGATGGTAAAAGCGTAACTATCAGTAAAGACGGTATTTTGCTATGATTTGACTTTGATTGCAAAACATTGATTACATAAATTCTTTATGGCTGCACAGATTGATTTACATTGTCATTCCACAATTTCTGATGGATTGTTATCACCGCAGGATTTGGTCGCGCACGCCGCAAAAAGCGGCGTAAAAGTTTTGGCGCTTACAGATCATGATGATGTAAGTGGGCTGGAAGCAGCGCGGGAGGCAGCTCCCCAGCATGGTGTGCAATTTGTGAATGGGGTGGAAATATCTGTTACCTGGAAAAGACGCACGCTACATATTGTAGGGTTGAAAATTGATTCCGAAAATCCAGCTTTAAAAAGTGCGCTGGACAAGGTGCGTATCGGGCGTGATGAGCGTGCGCAAGAAATGGCGTCAGGATTGGCTAAAGTAGGTATTGATGGAGCATATGAAGGCGCTAAGGCAATTGCTAAACAAAGTATCCTGACGCGAAGTCATTTTGCGCAATTTCTGGTGCAAAATGGTCATGTTAAGGATGTTAAATCAGTATTCAAAAAATATCTTGTCAAAGGCAAGCCTGGCTTTGTTGATCATCAATGGATGAACCTAGAAGAAGCCGTCAGCTTGATTAGGGCTAGCGGTGGCAGCGCGGTAATAGCGCATCCGGGGCGTTATGATCTGGGTGCTATTAACATGCTGTTATTGATGCACGAATTCAGAAGCTATGGTGGGGCGGCGATTGAAGTGGTAACAGGTAGTCACACGCCGCCGCAATATCAACAATTTGCCAAAATGGCGCATCGCTTCAGCCTAAAATGCTCAATTGGCTCGGATTATCATGGGCCGGGCTTATCCTACATGTCGATGGGTTGTGTGCCAGAGTTGCCGGCAGGCTGCGTGCCTGTGTGGGATGATTGGGAAGAAGCCCAGCATCTAAGCTAAATGGCGCAATACTTTGTCATTAATGCCGAAAACCCGCAAACGAGACTGATTAAGCATGCGGTGGAAATTCTGCGTGAAGGCGGAGTGATTGCTTATCCGACAGACTCTAGCTACGCCCTGGGTTGTATCACAGGCTTTAAGGATGCACAAGATAGAATTCGCCGGATACGCGGTGTAGACGAAAGCCATCTTTTTACGTTGGTTTGCCGTAATTTGAGTGAGCTTGCAACATATGCACAGGTGGATAATACCCAGTTTCGTCTGCTTAAGGCCAATACACCCGGTGCTTATACCTACATTTTAAAAGCGACGCGCGAAGTGCCGCGCCGACTGCAGCATCCCAAGCGAAGTGCAGTAGGCATTCGTGTGCCGGACCATTTGGTGGTGCAGGCGCTACTGGATGAGCTTGGTGAGCCGCTGTTGAGTATGACTTTACATATCGCAGGCGAGGAAGAGCCGATGACCATGGCATGGGAAATTCGCGAGAGATTAGAGCATCAGGTAGATTTGGTGATTGATTCCGCTATTCATCATGCCGGTGCAACCACCGTGATAGACTTGACGGGAGAGATTCCGGTATTGATCCGACAAGGTACTGCAGACGCATCGCCGTTTGGGCTTTAATAATTTTAGAAAGAAAAAATGGAACTCAATATAATACAAAAAATTGCTATTTACGCACTGCCGATATTATTCGCGATTACTGTACACGAAGCGGCGCATGGTTATGCGGCAAAATATTTTGGTGATTTAACTGCAGAACGATTAGGACGCATTAGCTTAAATCCGCTTAAGCATATTGATCTATTTGGCACGATTTTATTACCCGCGCTTACCGTAATGTTGGGCGGTATTTTGTTTGGTTGGGCTAAGCCGGTGCCGGTGAATTTTGCCAATTTGCGCAATCCTAAAAAAGATATGCTTTGGGTTGCAGCGGCAGGGCCTGCTTCTAATTTTGTGATGGCGATATTTTGGGCATTAGTCATTAAATTCTCGCCTGCCGCTCAGGCGTTTGCTGTTCCAATGGAAATGATGGGCAGAGCGGGTGTGTCAATAAACATCGTGCTAATGGTGCTGAATTTACTGCCTTTACCTCCACTGGATGGTGGGCGCATCGCTGTGAGTTTATTGCCAAACCATTTGGCGCAGCCATTTGCTCAATTAGAGCGTTATGGTTTCATTATTTTAGTCGCACTGCTCTTTACAGGGGTTTTAGCTATGATTTTAGGCCCGTTTATTGAATTTGCATATCGCGTAATTTTTAGTTTAGTTTAACTTGCTATAATAAGGATGAACTCAATTTAAGGCTTTATTACTTCATGGCAATCGAACGCGTTTTATCGGGCATGCGCCCAACAGGCAACCTGCATCTTGGGCATTACAATGGTGTTTTAAAAAACTGGATCAAGCTTCAGCACGAGCATGAATGCTTCTTTTTTGTCGCCGACTGGCATGCGCTGACCACACATTACGATACGCCGGAAATTATTGAAGATAGCGTTTGGGAAATGGTGATTGACTGGCTGGCAGCTGGTGTGGATCCAGCTAACGCCACCATTTTTATTCAAAGCCGCGTGCCGGAACACGCTGAGCTGCATACCTTGCTAAGTATGATTACCCCGTTGAGCTGGCTGGAACGTGTGCCGACTTACAAAGATCAGCAAGAAAAACTATCTAGTAAAGATTTATCTACTTATGGCTTTTTAGGTTATCCGCTACTGCAAAGCGCAGACATCCTCATCTACAAAGCCACACAAGTGCCGGTGGGAGAAGACCAAATTCCCCATATCGAGTTTACCCGTGAAATCGCGCGCCGTTTTAACCACATCTACGGCAAAGAAAAAGGCTTTGAAGAAAAAGCCGAAGCCGCAATTAAGAAGCTGGGTAACAAACGCGGTGCGCTGTATGAAGAAATGCGCAACGCCTACCAGCAAGGTGGCGATGAAGAAGCTCTGGAAGCAGCGCGCGCTATGATTGAAGAGCAGCAAGGCATGAGCATGGGCGATAAAGAGCGCTTGTTGGGCTACCTTGAGGGCGGTGGCAAAATCATTTTAGTCGAGCCTGAATACAAACTCACACCTGCTTCAAAAATGCCGGGTTTAGACGGCCAAAAAATGTCTAAATCATACAACAACACTATTTCATTGCGTGAAGAGCCTGAAGCCATTGCTAAAAAAATCAAAACCATGCCAACTGATCCAGCCCGCATTCGCCGCAACGATCCGGGCGATCCGGCCAAATGTCCGGTATGGCAATTACATGAAATCTATTCTGATACGACGACGCAAGACTGGGTGCAAATGGGATGCAAAGGCGCATCGATTGGCTGTATCGAGTGCAAGCAACCGGTGATTGACGGCGTACTGAAAGAACTGAAACCGATTCAGGAACGCGCCGCGCAGTATGCCGAAGATCCCACGCTGGTCAAAAATATCGTCGCCGATGGTTGTGAAAAAGCCCGCAAACTCGCGCGTGAGACCATGCGCGATGTACGTGATGCGATGGGGTTGAGTTACAGCTAAAGAGTTTTGCGGCTAGCGCTCTGCAAGCCAACATTCATAATGGTTGCAGAGCATCTGCTTTAAAAAGGGAAACTATGAATCACTGGTTAGCGCTTGCCATTGCGATTGTCGCAGAAGTGATTGGCACCACTGCGCTCAAAGCCTCTAACGAGTTTACGCGACTGTGGCCATCCTTGATTGTGGTGATGGGTTACGGCACTGCGTTTTATTTTATGGCCTTGAGCATGCGCGTGTTGCCGGTGGGCATTATGTACGCCATTTGGTCTGGCATGGGCATTGTGCTGGTTTCTATTATCGGCTGGGTGGTGTATCGCCAAACGCTGGATATGCCCGCCATAATAGGGATGGGTTTAATTATCGCGGGTGCGATGGTGATTAACGTTTTTTCTAAAACGGTAGGGCATTAGTGTTAACGCAGCTTAATTCAGAAATCAAAATCAAAGGCGAGCTGCTCAATGAGTTGCCGCAGGATTTATACATTCCACCCGATGCGCTGGAGGTGTATCTAGAAGCGTTTGAAGGTCCGCTGGACTTGCTGCTTTACCTCATCCGTAAGCACAATCTGGATATTCTCGATATTCCCATGGCGGAACTCACTGCGCAGTATATGGTGTACGTCGAGAAGATGAAGGCGATTAAGCTGGAACTGGCGGCCGACTATTTGCTGATGTCAGCGATGTTGATTGAGATTAAATCGCGGATGTTACTGCCAAAACCTGCTGAAATTACCGAAGAGGACGACCCGCGAGCCGAGTTGGTGCGCCGTTTGATGGAGTACGAGGCGATTAAGCTCGCTGCCGCGCGTTTGGATGCCATGCCGCAAGTAGGCGTAGATATTAGCGTTGCGGCTGCCTATTATCAGCATATTATCGAAACCAAACCACCCGAAGTGAGTCTGGATGAATTGGTCGAAGCCTGGCGCAATGTGCTGAAGCGTGCAAAATTGAATTCGCATCACAAAATTGGCAAGGCAGAACTCTCGGTGCGTGAGCATATGAGCCAGATTCTGCGCCGCTTAAAGAGCGATGGCATGGTAGAGTTTTCACAGTTATTTGACATGACGACCGAGGGTCTGGCGAAACTTGTGGTGAATTTTTTAGCGATTTTAGAACTGGCTAAAGAAGGTCTAATCCGCATTACGCAGCAACAAGCGTTTTCGCCGATTTATCTGCAAGCGAATGCTAGTGAATGAATATGAAAGAACCAGAAAATATCATTGAAATGAAACAAGTGCTTGAGGCTGCGTTACTTACAGCAGGGCAGCCATTGAGTTTGGACGATATGTTGAAACTATTTGTCGGCCGCATGGAGCGCACAACTTTGCGCATGTTGCTGGATGAACTTAAAACCGATTGGGCAGAAAAGACGCTGGAATTGGTGCAAGTAGCCACAGGTTACCGCTTTCAGGCCAAGTCGCAATTTAGCGAATACATCGCGCGCCTGAACCCGGAACGTCAGCCAAAATACAGCCGAGCCGTGATGGAAACTTTAGCGATCATCGCTTACCGCCAACCGGTGACGCGCGGGGATATTGAGCAAATTCGTGGCGTTGCAGTTAACCCGAACGTGATGCGCCAATTGCAGGAGCGCGACTGGATTGATGTTGTCGGGCAGCGCGAGGTGCCTGGCCGTCCATCATTATATGCTACGACCAAACACTTTCTGGACGACCTTAATTTACGTTCATTAGCAGAATTGCCTCCGATGGATGATTTTGCCCAAAGTGAAATTCCGCTAGATAATTAAAAGTTTATCTGTAACTGCTGTAAAATCACTCCTTTAGCTATTCAAAGTTCAATATGGCACGCCCATTTAAACAACAACGCGACCCTCAGGCAATTCCACGCCGACCAAAAACCAACTTCACCAAATTAGAAGGCGGTTCTGATGCGCCTCCGGAGCCTACGCAGCGTTTACACAAGTTGTTAGCGCTGGCTGGCTTAGGCTCTCGCCGCGATATGGAAGAGCTGATTGCCACTGGCCGTATCACCATCAATGGTGAAACCGCCAAAGTGGGTGCAGCCGTGACACAACATGATGTGGTGCGCCTGGATAGCCGTCCATTGCGTTTGCCGTTTGAGGCCGAGTTGCCGCAAGTATTGATTTACCATAAACCAGAAGGTGAAATCGTCAGCCAGGATGACCCGGAAGGCCGAGCCAGCGTGTTTGATAAACTTCCACGCATCAAGCAAGGAAAATGGATAGCTATCGGACGGCTGGACATGAATACTAGTGGCTTGCTGATATTCACTAATTCGGGCGAATTGGCGAACCGGTTTATGCATCCGCGTTATGAGGTAGAGCGCGAATACGCGGTGCGCATTTTGGGCGAGCTGACCGAAGGTCAAATGCTACAGCTCACACAGGGCATCGAGCTGGAAGACGGCATAGCGAGCTTTAACAGCATCCATCCGACTGGCGGTGAGGGCGCGAATAAGTGGTATCAAGTCACCATTAAAGAAGGCCGCAATCGAGAGGTGCGGCGGCTGTTTGAGGCGTTTCATCTGCCGGTGAGCCGCCTGATGCGCGTACGCTTTGGCCCTGTGAATTTGCCGCCACGCGTGAAACGCGGGACGATGCTTAAGTTAGAGCCAAAACAAGTGGTGGATTTGCTGGAATGGGCTGGATTACCTGTGCCAAAAACACCGATGAAACAGCTCTCTCAGCGCGAAAAAGATAAAGCCACGGCGGTGTTTGTTCCGAAATTGCGCAAGCAAAGAGTGAGTGTTTTAGATAGAGACCCAAATCAAAGAAACGTTAGTCAAGGAGACTCAGGTCAAAGAAAACCTCAAAACAAAACTGAAAATAACGTGCCTGGAAGCCGCACGGATATTGGTTCTCAGGGTATGTATAAAAAGTCAGCACCTAAGCCAAACACAAAGCGGCGTGTGCGGCAGAACAGTGATTTAAGCGCACCAAGAATGCAGCATAAAAGCGATAGAAATCGCGGCCGCGGCTAATTTATTCACACTGGTTTACTTACAGATAAATTCACACTTCGGGCCGCTGCGCCCAACCCATGTGCCATCGGGACATTGCTTGGCATCCTGTGTACACATCACTTGATTTTCTGCGGGCGGCGATGCCTCAATTGGCTTGCTGGGCGTGGCTTGCGAGCATGCTGCCAGCAAAATAGCCGGTACCAAAATAATATACTTCATTTGGTTAATTGCTCTTTAGTGAGTAGAAATACAAATTCATTGCCGGATTCCACCTCTAGCCAGGTAAAAGGCAGCTTTGGGTAGGCCTCCAATAAAGCGTCACGGTTGTGGCCGATTTCTACCACTAGGATCCCACCATCATTTAGGTAATTAGCGGCTTCCCGCAGGATCGTGTGTGTATGATCTAGGCCGGCTTTGCCACTGCCTAATGCAAGTTGCGGCTCATTACGATATTCTGCAGGTAGCTGTGTCATGCTAGGCGCGTCCACATAGGGTGGATTGCTGATAATCAGATCATATTTTTTGCCTGTTAAGGCGGAAAACATATCGGACTGGATGGCTGTGATTTGCTCCTGCAAGCCATAATTGGCGATGTTGATGTTGGCTACTGCAATCGCATCGGGTGATATATCCACAACGTCAATCGCCGCATTAGGGAACGCATTTGCCAACAAAATGCCCAAGCAGCCACTTCCTGTACAGATATCTGCTGAGCTTTCCACCATTTCTGGATACTCGATCCATGGTTGCAAACCATCAACAAGTAACTCAGCGATAAAAGAGCGTGGCACAATGACGCGCTCATCAACATAAAATTTAAAGCCGCGCAGCCATGCCTCGCGCACCAGATAGGCGGTTGGCGTACGTTTTGTGATGCGCTGTTCAATTAATTGTGCAAGATGTTTACGTTCAGCTTCGGTAATCACCGCGTCTAAAAAATTATGCAGTGTATCGTGTGGCAAGTGCAAGGCGCTCATCACGAGCCACACTGCTTCATCATAGCTGTTGTCGGTGCCATGCCCAAAAAATATGTCTGAAGCTTCGAATTGGCTCACGGTAAAGCGCAGCCAGTCACGAATGGTGAATAGTTCTTCGCTCAAGCGAGGGTGGTGCATCATTTGAGCAATTTTTTCATGGTGAGTTTATAGGTTTCTTTAAGCGGTTCGATATCTGCCACACCCACACATTCATTCAGTTTGTGGATTGTTTTATTAAGCGGGCCAAATTCAATGACTTGCTTGCAAATATCTGCAATAAAACGCCCATCTGAAGTACCACCTGTGGTTGATAATTCAGGGGAAACGCCATAGGATTTCTCGATCGCTCTGGAAATAGCTTCCACCAAGTTGCCGCGCGGCGTGATATAAGGCGGTGAATATTCCCATTCAAGCGTATATTCCAAGCCATATCTATCTAAAATCGCGTGTACACGTTCTTTTAGGTTGGTTTCGGTACTACCTGCACCATTGAGCTCGGGGCAAAATCTAAAGTTAAACAAAATCTCCACTTCGCCCGGCACTACGTTAGTGGCACCTGTGCCGCTATTCATATTCGAAATTTGCCAGCTGGTTGGTGGGAAGTATTCGTTGCCATTATCCCACACAGTTTCTACCATGTCTTTAATCGCTGGAGCAACCATATGGATAGGATTTTTAACCAGATGCGGATATGCAATATGACCCTGTAAGCCAATAACGGTAAGCTTCCCAGAGAGCGAGCCGCGACGTCCGTTTTTAATCATATCACCTACCACTTTGTTGCTGGTGGGTTCGCCAACGATGCAGTAATCCATCAATTCGCCGCGGGCTTTAAGTGCTTTGACGACTTTTACAGTGCCATCTACCGCTACACCCTCTTCATCTGAAGTAATCAATAACCCAATGGAGCCTTTATGATCCGGGTTTTCGGCAATAAACTCCTCGATGCTGGTAATAAATGCAGCGAGCGAGGTTTTCATGTCTGCCGCGCCGCGGGCATATAGCATGCCATCTTTGATGGTTGGCTCAAACGGAGGTGTGTGCCATTTATCCAGTGGGCCGGTTGGCACGACATCGGTGTGGCCAGCAAATACAATGATGGGCGAGGCAGTTCCGCGCCGCGCGTAGAAGTTATCGACATTACCAAAGCGCATGCGCTCAATCTTGAAACCGAGTGGCTCAAGGCGTTTAATCATCACTTCTTGGCAACCAGCATCTTCAGGCGTGTTTGAGCGGCGTTTCAGTAAATCGATGGCTAATTCTAATGTTTTACTCATTTTAATAATTCTTTGTAGGTTGCTTCGTCAAAACCCAGACATAAAATTCTACCGTCTTTTACGAGCACCGGACGTTTTATCACGGAAGTTTTTTCTTGCATCAAGGCGATGGCTGCAGTGTTATCAGTAATACCTTCTTTGGTATGCTCATCCAGGCCACGCCAAGTAAGCCCTGCACGATTGATGAGTTTTTCGTGTGGCAATTGAGTAAGCCAATTCTCGAGCAATTGTTGCGACACGCGTTGTTTTTTAAAGTCGTGAAATTCATAAGCAATACGATGATTCATAAGCCAATCACGGGCATTTTTAACCGTATTGCAATTGGGGATTCCATATAGTTTTAACGCATATACCATAATCACATTTTAACAGCAGAATGTGATTTTATGTTCTAGCCAAAGTTATAACTAACTAGATACTTCTTGGAATGTAGATTCAGATGATTGATTTTTTAATTGATGATCAAGGTCATGTTTTTTGAGCAAATTAAATAATTTAGCTTCCGCAATTGGCTTTGTGTTCAAATAGCCTTGCATGTGATTGCAGCCTAAATCGGTAAGGATTTGTCGCATAGACTCAGTCTCGACACCATCAGCAACTACGTTAAAATTGAGTGTTTGGGCGAGGTGAATAATTGCTCCTGCAAAGTTTTTAGATGAGTTGTCCTTGTCTATATTTGAGATGCAGGCTTTATTGAGCTTAATCTCATCCACTTTTAAATCTTGGAGGGAAGCTAAAGTGAAAGGGTGAAAACCAAAATCATCCAAAGCTATTTTAATGTTTGCTGCCTTAAATTGAGCCAGTAAGCGTTTGAATTGAACATCATTCATGACAGAAGTTTCTTTTATTTCGACGGTCAGATTCTGTGCCGGCACACCGTAGTTATCGAAGCGCTTAATAGTCTCTTTTACCAAATGTATATTGCGGAATTGCTGCTGCGATAAATCGATGGCAAGATTTAAATCAATATCTAAATCTTTCGCGCGATAAATGGTTTTACAGGCTTCTTCTATCATCCAGTCATTTATTTGACTTATTAAGCCTAGATGCTCTGCTGTAGGGATGAAATATTCAGGATCAATAAATCCTTTTGAGGGATGATGCCAATGAATCAGCGCCTCAGCACCCACTATTGCTTGTGTTTTACAGCATAGTTTAGGTTGAAACGCTAGACTAAACTCTTTTTTGTCGATTGCAATAAGTAAGTCATTTTGCATTTCTAGCAATTGATCAATTGAAGATTCGATTTCAACATCGTAAAATTTATATTGATTTTTGCCGCTTTTTTTGGCTTTATACATGGCATTGTCCGCACAAACCATCAATTTTTCTGTATCGCCATCGCCAGGGTAAATGGCAATGCCTACTGAACAGGAGATCTCGATTTTTTGCCTGTCGATTAAAAAAGGTTCTCGAATTGAGTTCACCATACGCTCTACGATAGGAATGATATCTTCGTTGGATTTAATGCCTTCGATGATAGCGACAAACTCATCACCGCCGATGCGTGCTAATGAGTCACAACCACGAATAGCGGCACTTAATCTGTTAGCTGCAGAGGCTAATACGATATCACCAACGTGATGCCCGTAATTGTCGTTAATAGGTTTAAAATGATCCAGATCGATATAGGCCAAAGCAATTGTTTTGAAAGAGCGCTCACTACGGCTAATGGCATTATTCAAGTTATCCTGAAGCCCTAAACGATTAGGTAAATTGGTTAAGCTGTCCACCGTTGCATGTAAGCTTTTGGCCGATCCTTTTTTAACTTCGAGTAAATCGAAATTAAACATCTTATATCCATGCCTTTCAAAAAAAAGCATCATCAGGAATGCCATTAAGAACAAGCATAGAACGGATAGTGCGATCGTAAAGCCGGCTAGTTTTGTAGTTTCAGAAGATCCATCTAGAAGATTGATGTCGATGATGGTGGCATTGTTTAACGTAAGGTGCGTGACTGATACCAAACCTGCAATTAAAAAAGCAAAGATTATTTTTACTATCATCGGATGTTTGCCAACATAACCCTTTGCCCAAAACAGAAGCAGGCTGGTCATGAATGCAACAAAAGCAGATAAAAGGATAGCGGGGAAGATCATTTCAGGTATTAATGTAATCCTGTCGGTACTATGCATCCCGCTTAAACAGCTAAAATACAGAGCAAATATGCAAATGCTGCATGCGATACTGCCGTTAATAAATGCGGGAAAATTAAAATAAGGCTTACTTGCGAGTTTTAGTATGAGAAAGCCGGTAATCACTGCAAAAAACCAGCCAAATAAGTGCATGATGGGCGCGTATCCGAGTTCATTTGTGCCGTGAATAGCCAAGGTGGTGAGAAAATGGTTTGCCCATAGCCCTGTGCCAACGATTAATGAAAAGGAGGGGAGTAAAGTTTTTCTAGAATTTGGCGTTGCTTGATAGAGATGGCCCACCATGTCAAATGTGAATAACCCAGCGATTCCTGTAATTGCTACAGAAAGCATTAGAAGCCAGATATCGTAATGAGCATGCATTGAATTATGGGCAAATAAAAATTATTAAATACTTAAAAGCAATTTTTATGCCTGATATGTAATGCTTGGAAAATGAATAGGCTGAATGCCAATCTATGTCGTTAACTTATTGATTTTATATATAATAAAACAAAGACTGATAAGTCGATATATGCTTTTTATTATCGAAAAAAATAGATCAAACGATAGAGGAGTATCTAAAACCTGACTGTTTTGCTGAAGCCAGAGGGCGGGAGAAATGAAAGGCAGGCAGCCATTATTGGGTAATTGGCTACCTGCAATTGTGATATTGAGGGTTAAATGCCTCGTAACAACTCGTTAATACCTACTTTACCTAATGTTTTGGCATCAACTTTTTTGACGATGACCGCGCAATATAGGCTGTAACCGCCATCTTTAGACGGCAGGTTGCCCGAAACCACTACAGAACCCGCAGGCACGCGACCGTAGAATACTTCACCTGTTTCACGGTCGTAAATTTTGGTACTCTGGCCAATATAAACGCCCATTGAAATTACGCAGTTATCCTCCACTACAACCCCTTCAACTACTTCGGAACGCGCGCCAATGAAGCAATTATCGCCAATAATGGTTGGTCCTGCCTGCACAGGCTCTAATACGCCGCCGATGCCGACACCGCCGCTTAGGTGCACGTTCTTGCCGATTTGCGCGCAAGATCCGACAGTCGCCCAGGTATCCACCATTGTGCCCTCACCCACATAGGCGCCAATATTGACATATGATGGTAAAAGTACGGCATTCTTGCCAATGAAGGAACCGCGGCGGACCATGGCATTAGGCACAACACGGAAGCCGCCTGCCTTAAAGTCTGCTTCGGTGTAGTTTGCAAATTTGGGAGGAACTTTATCAAAATATTGTGTGCATCCACCGTCAATCAGCACGTTATCTTCCAGACGGAATGACAACAAAACGGCTTTTTTCAGCCATTGGTGTGTTTCCCATTGTTGGCTGTCACCAATGCGGGAAGCTACGCGCAGCTTGCCAGCATCCAAATCGGCTAAAATGGAACTGACAGCCGATTTGATTTCTCCAGAAGCGTTACTTGGGTTGATGTTGGCGCGGTCTTCAAATGCCGCTTCGATGATACTTTGACGTGAATCCATGTGGCTCTCAGATGTTTAGTTGATTAATTAAAACCGCTATTTTAACTTAAACTGGGCGTTAGCCAAAAAAAGCGCGTGATTTAAACGCGCTTTTAGTTGGACTAAGAATTTATTTGGCGGCTTTGGCGGCCTCATACAGAGGGCGTACTTTGGGCGTCAAAGCTTTCAAATCGGCAATGCGGTTTTCACTCGCCGGGTGGGTGCTTAAAAACTCAGGTGGTGCACCTTTGCTATTGGCGGTCATTTTTTGCCATAAAGTCACTGCTGCATCCGGGTTGTAGCCAGCGCGAGCTGCGAGTTCTAAGCCAATTCTATCAGCCTCGCGTTCTTGCTCGCGGCCGTTTGGCAACGCAAAGAATAATTGCGAACCCATACCTGCTGCCTGAACTGCTGCTCCGCCTGCAGAGCCCGTCACAAGTGAGGCAAGCGCCTGCAAGCCAAATTGTTGCACATATGCTTGCGACATGCGCTCGCGACCATGCTCACGCAATGCATGCGCAATTTCGTGACCGATCACTGCGCCTAGTTCGTCATCGGTAGCTTTTAGTTTATCCATCATGCCGGAGAGCACCATAATTTTTCCGCCTGGCATGCAGTAGGCGTTCAGTTGATCATTTTTCTCAACATTCACTTCCCATGCCCACTTTGTGGCATCTGGACGGAACACGCCAACTTGTGCAATCAAACGATTTGAAATAGTACGTACCCGCTCCAATTGCGCTTTATCGGCGTTTAGCGTTTTTTTGGTTTCAGCTTCTTTTAATGTTTGCATGTATGCTTGTGCCGACATTTTATCAACAGTACCTGAGGGCAACAGCATAAATTGAGAGCGATTTACGCCGGAGACGCTGTCTTTAGTGGTGGTTGCACAACCACTCATGATTAGAGAGACGGAGGTTAATAAAGCAATATAGAGTTTTCTCATGGATATTTCCTTAAAACTAAATCTGAGTAACTTGTTTTAACGCATTAGTTGTAAAAAAGGTTAAATGCAAATGTATTTTATTAAATTATTAGCTGCGAGCCCAGTTCGACAACGCGATTTGGTGGTAGTTTGAATTGATTAGTAATTGTCTCTGCGCTGCGGAATAAACCGATAAAGATTTTTTTACGCCAATAGGCCATGCCAGATTTGTGGCTGGCAAATAATATCTCTTTGCCGATGAAGAAGGAAGTGTCCATGGAATCCATCTCTAGGCCGTACTTAGAGCATAAGATCAGATCTCGCGGCAAATCAGGCTCATCTTTGAAGCCGTAGCGCACGGTGACGCGGTAAAACTCGTAAGGCAGCGCTTCTACACTGACGCGCTCCTCTTGGTTGGTGTGCGGAAAGTCGAGAAATTTTACGGTCAAAATCACTACTTTTTCGTGCAGCACTTTGTTATGTTTTAAATTGTGCAGCATGGCGTGCGGCACGCCCTCCAGGTTGGGTGTCATAAATAATGCCGTACCAGGTACGCGTGGCGGCGGATGTGCGCCAATCGCCTCAATAAACGGCTCTATTGCCATCGCTTCAGACTTTAGGCGCGAATAGACTAAATAGCGGCCGGTTTTCCATGTCAGCATCACTGTGAAAATACAAATGCCGATGAGCAGCGGTACCCAGCCACCATCTGGAATTTTCAGTACGTTAGCGCTAAAGAATGCAAGGTCTATAGTTAAAAACAAGCCCACTAATAAGTAGGCTTTTGGCTTGCTCCAACGCCAAATTTCGATAAATACGATGGAGGCCAGCAATGTGGTAATCACCATGTCGCCAGTGACTGCGATGCCATAAGCAGCTGCCAAATTGCCCGAGCTGCGGAAGCCAATCACCAGCGCCATCACCGCGATCATTAATCCCCAATTGACGCGTGGCATGTATACCTGTCCTTGCGTGCTTTCAGAGGTGTGTTGTATGTGCATGCGCGGTATATAACCCAATTGCAGCGCTTGGCGCGAAACCGAAAATGCGCCTGTAATGACCGCTTGCGAGGCAATGACAGTGGCTACGGTGGCAAGGCCTATCAGGGGAAACAATGCCCATTCCGGCGCGAGCAAGTAGAATGGGTTTTTAATTGCGCTGGCATCGTGCAAAATAAGTGCGCCTTGTCCAAAATAATTCAGCAGTAAAGCTGGCAGCACAAAGCCAAACCATGCCAGACGTATGGGAAAGCGCCCGAAGTGTCCCATGTCGGCGTACAAGGCCTCAGCTCCCGTAACCGCCAATACCACTGCGCCCAATGCTACAAATGCAATCCAAGGCTGGTGTCTAAAAAAGTCGACCGCATAAAAAGGGTTAAGTGCATGCAGAATAGTGACATCGTGTGCAATATTAATCGCGCCCAGTACGCCTAAAGTGCCAAACCACAACAGCATCACCGGTCCGAAAAATCTGCCGACGACCTCCGTACCCTTGCTTTGCGCCCAAAATAAGCCAAATAACACCACTAAAGTAATCGGTACGATTGCGCTGTGAAGGCGTGGTGCAGCGACTTCCAGGCCTTCCACCGCAGATAAAACGGAAATCGCAGGTGTAATCATGCCGTCAGCATAAAACATGCACGCGCCCAAAATACCCAAATACATAATGTTGCGCTGCTTCACCCGGTTGCCTTCTGCATTGCGGCTGGCCAGTGCCAGCAGCGCCATAATACCGCCTTCGCCGCGGTTATCTGCGCGCATAATAAACGCCACATATTTGACTGAAACGATTAAGATGAGCGCCCAGGTAATCAGAGATAAAATACCGTACACATTGTCTGGGTTGAGCAGCAGCGGATGATGTCCGACCGAAAAAACCTCTTTCATGGTATACAAAGGGCTGGTGCCGATATCACCAAACACCACGCCTAAAGCAGCTAACGCCATGGTATGCAGTGCAGTTTTATGGGTATTATTGTTATCCATGACTAAAGGCCTTAAAACGAATAGCTATTATCAACCAACTTTTAATACTAAGCCAATATGTTTTTAGTTAAAGTTAGATGTTTTTTCATTAAATCCAGTTGAGGAAAAGCTAGGCGATATGAATACTGAAACGCATAGTATTATCAGGCTATTGAAAATAACTTTTATCAAGACTAACCTAAATATAGCATAGAATGAACTTTGGCTCACAGATTCCTGGTTAACAAAGTGATTGCTAGTATTTAGGGAATAAGTTTTTTGTTAAAAGCATGATAAAAGATCAAACTTTTGAATTATTTTTAGTTGGAATGTAGAAAAATGAAAATAGATACGCGTGAACTTGCAAATAGTCAGGTTGTAGAGTCTGATGTTTGTGTTATTGGTGCTGGGCCAGCCGGAACAACGCTGGCAAGAGAGTTTCTTAGCACAGATATCAGTGTGAACTTGCTGGAAAGCGGGGGTGATAAGCATGACAAGCAAGTACATCGTTTGAGTGAAGGTATCTTGAGCGGTGACATGTATGAGCCGCTAGAGTCAATGTATTTACGTCAGATTGGAGGCACTGCAAATAACTGGATTCTCCAGATGACAGACGATGAATATGGCTACCGGTATACGCCATTAGAAGCAATTGATTTCGAACAGCGCGAGGGGTTACCTTATAGTGGTTGGCCAATCAGGAAAAGTGATCTAGATCCTTACTATGCTCGCGCTCAGGAGGTTTGTGAGATAGGCCCTTATCAGTATTCTACAGAATATTGGGCCAGAGGCGAGATGAAGCCACTTTCTCTTCCCAAGGAAAAGGTATTTAATAGTGTGTTTCTTTTTGGGCCAACAAAAAAGTTTACTATAGATTTTCCGGCACAAATTGCCAGCTCTGAAAACGTCACTATTTACTCCCATGCTACCGTTGTCGAGTTGATTTCAAGCGAGGATGGAAAAAAGATTGATTCCGCATTGGTACGGACATTCGACGGAAAAGAAATATACTTCAAGGCCAAGCAGTTTATTATTTCGGCGAATGCGTTGCAAACGCCTCGACTTCTGTTAAGTTCAAGACGACATCATCCCAACGGGATAGGTAACCAGCATGATAATGTTGGCCGTTATTATATGGACCATAATCTGGTTCCAAGCGGTAACTTTATTCCGTATGACCCAAGACTCATAAATAAGATGGGGTTTTATGACATGCAGGCAATTGATGGTGCATCGGTTTTAGGCAGGCTCAACCTTTCACCGAAAATCATACGTGAGGAAGGATTGCGTAATTTTGCAGTTATGCTTTTCCCAACAAGCTGGAGCCAAGTGGATCTTGATGCTATGAACAGTGTTGCAGCGCTTAAGTTTCATTTCACATTTAATTACAGACGTTTTCCTAAAGGCTTGGGTAGACATTTGCTCAATATTTTTCGAGGCAGAAACCGTCTCTTTCGAGCAGTGTATGACAAGATTCGTTATAACGTCCCTGTACTCATGGGTTTGGGGCGCGGAGGCTGGTCAAAAGCAGCTGATAATGAAAAAAAATATGACCGTTTGGAGCTGTTGGCAATGATTGAGCAATCGCCTAACCCAGAGAACCGGATAACGTTAACTGATGAAAAGGATGAACTAGGTTGCCCTAGAATTAAAGTCCATTTTAAATGGAATCCGGATGATATTAAAAGCATTCAGCGCGCACAGGAAATTATGGCTGAAGCATTAGTAGAAACTGGCCTTGGCCGCTATGAGCCGCCTAAGCTGCCGATAGAGTCAGTGAAAACGCTTACAGGGTTACATCATATGATGGGTACGACACGCATGAGCGAAGATCCGCGCCATGGTGTGGTGGACCGCGATTGTCGGGTTCACGGAGTCAGCAATCTGTTTATTGCCGGAAGCGCCGTTTTCACAACTGGGGGATATGCTAATCCAACACTGACTAATCTTGCATTGTCTATTCGAGTGACCGATAAGGTTAAAGAGGAGTTGAAGGCTCATAATAATTAGCTGAGACTAGTCATTTATTTCTCGATAAGTTTGATTTCAGCCACTGCTTGACCTTCAGCAAAACGGATTTGCAATGAATTGGTAAGTTTAATTTGACCGGCCAATCGTACGACTTTGCAATTTTCTGTTTGTACTGGCGCGAATCAACGCGCCAGGACGTTTTGCAGGTAGACTGTTTTATTTAAGCACAACACATGTTGCTGATGCGTTTGATGATGACCCTGAAAGCCAATACCCATTAGCTTTCCAAGCCTAGACTATAATTATTGATTGTTTAATTTCAGCTAAGCTTTCGGTTACGGCTGGCAATCAGGCTCAATAACATACTGGTTCCAAGTACGGCAACCACCACGCCTAAAGAAACTGCTACCGGAATCTTGAACCAGTCCACGATCAGCATTTTGCTACCGACAAACATCAGCACCACAGCTAAGCCGTATTTGAGCAAATGGAAGCGATCGGCCATATCTGCGAGTAGAAAGTACAATGCCCGCAAGCCAAGAATGGCAAAGATGTTTGACGTAAATACGATAAACGGATCGCTGGTAATGGCAAAGATCGCTGGAATGCTGTCTAGGGCAAATATAACATCAGAGAACTCGACCAGCACCAGCACAAGAAACATTGGCGTAAACCAGCGAATGCCTTTTTCATAGATCCAGAATTTGTCACCATGATAGTTATCAGTTATCCGCACATGATTACGCAACCATTTCAGCAGCGGGTTTTTGGCCAAATCTGGCTCGTGATCAGCAAATATGAACATCTTGATGCCGGTGATCAATAAAAACGCGCCAAAGATATACAACACCCAGTGAAACTGAGCAATTAGCCAAGCGCCAAGCAATATCATCAACGCGCGCAGTACAATCGCCCCCAGCACGCCGTATATCAGCACACGCTTTTGATATTCAATCGGCACGGCGAAGTAGGAAAACAACATGACAAAGACAAAAATATTATCCATGGCCAATGTTTTTTCCAGCAGGTAACCTGTTAAGTATTCCATCGCTCTGGCATCAGCCACCTCGCGTCCTGCGGTGTGATCAAGCCAGCCCCACAAAGCGGCACCAAACAGCATGGCCATGGCAAACCACACCAGTGACCAGATCAGTGCTTCACGTGCGCTGACTTTCTGCGCGCCATGGCGCCCCAGTAAAAACATGTCAATTGCCAGCATGGCCAACACAAAAATGCCAAAGCCTGCCCACATCCACCAGGTACCTATTGATTGCAACTCACCCATCACTTCCCCTTACTTTTTTCATTTTTTAGACTCGAGAAAATTTAGGATTAAACTTGCCCGAATTTTGTATTCACCAACAAATGCCACTGAATTAACCAGAAATTTCTTTATCTTCCAGATGTGTCGCCCATTCACGCCATACCGACCAGACGACAGCCAGTACAATCGGACCAACGAACAGGCCGACTAGCCCAAAAGCCAAAAGACCGCCCAGAACACCAAAAAGTACCAACAAGAAGGGTATCGGGCTGACGCTGCTGATAAACAAAGGCCTCAGCACGTTATCCAGCTGGCTTACTACCGCTGCACCCCAAATCCAGACACCAATGGCCGCACCAGTTTCGCCTTGCAACAACAGCCAGAGCCCGGCAGTACCCCATGCCACAGGCGTACCAAATGGAATCAGCGCCAAAATAGCAGTCAGTACACCAAACACCACTGGCGACGCCAGCCCGGCCACCCAATAACCCAGCCCTGCGGCAATGCCTTGCACTACAGCAGTAAGTAGAATACCGTAAACCACTGCACGTGTGGTGGTGCCAGCCGCATGCAGATAGTCATGCACCTGAGGGCCAATAAATCTCGCCAGCACATGGCGTAACTCGTGGACGATGCGTGCGCCGTCACGGTAGAAGAAAAATAGAATCACCACGACAAATACCAGTTTAACTAGATTTCTGCCGACACCGCCGGCCAGCATGGCGACATCATTCACATGTGAGGCAAGCCATGCTTTTGCTGTAGCAGATACCTCTTGTGGGTTAGCAACAAGATGTGCCTGCTGCTGTATCAGCCAATCACCCAGCCATGGCAGGCCTCGCAGCGTTTCCGGCACTGGCGGAGGGGCTGCCAGGAATGTCTGAAGTGCAGGATAAACTCTGCTGATTTCCTGCTGCGCCAGCCAGGCCAGCCAAAGCAAAGGCAGAAAAAGTGTAAATGCTGCCAGTGCTGTCGTAAGGCTTGCCGCCAACGTATCACGCCCGCTGCACCAGCGACGCATGCGTGTGGCCACAGGCCAGGAAGCATAAGCTAGCACGCCTGCCCAAGCGATAGGCGCAAGAAATGGCGTGACCACCATAAAGGCAAGCAGCGCCAAGCCCACTAAAGCCAGCCACGGAACGATGCGACGGCTAAGCGGTGTTATTGTATTCAATTCTTATTTATCCTTGCTCGTGAGGCTTCCAGAAGCAATACGATCCATCAAAGCAAACATTACACCTGAAAATACGAGCGTTAAATGAATACCGATCAGCCAGGCTAATTGATCGTTACCATTTGGCTCTGCCAATACTTCTTTTACATTGATAAAGTATTTTAGCAACTCAATCCCTGAAATAGCGACGATAGAGCCAATGAGCTTAAGTTTTAAATCAGAAAATCCAACATGCCCCATCCATTCCGGGCGGTCTTCATTATCGCCTGTGTCAATTTTTGAAACGAAGTTTTCATAGCCCGCAAAGATGATAATCAGCAATAAATTAGCTACCAGCGTAATGTCAACTAGGGTAAGAACTCCCAGCAGGGCTGCACCGCCTTCACCGCCAAATACCGTAGGGATTAAAGTAAAGAATGCTTTACTAAATTTGACTAACAACAAACCAATGCCAGCAATTAAACCGATATAAAACGGTACCAATAGCCAACGGCTGCCAAACATAAAATGTTCTAGAAACAACTCAACACGTTTTATTTTCATTTTTTCATCTCAATTTTTATGAATGGCTGCGCAATGCAGCAATGCGTTCACTCAGGTCGGGGTGGCTAGAAAACAAGCGCTTCAAGCCGCTAGCACCACCGCCAGAAATACCAGAAGCTGCCATTTGTTTAGGTAAGGCCGAAGGTTCATGCTCGGCTTGCAAGCGCTCTAATGCTGCAATCATCTTTTTACTGCTGGATAATTTAGCCGCACCTGCATCTGCACGAAATTCGCGCTGACGTGAAAACCACATTACGATGATAGAAGCCAGTACGCCCAATACCAGCTCAGCAATTATCATGGAAACAAAGAAAGCCGGCCCTGTGCCTCGTTCCGTTTTGAAAATAATCTTGTCCACTGCATAGCCAACCACACGCGAGAGGAACATGACAAAGGTATTTACTACACCTTGAATTAAGGTGAGCGTTACCATATCACCATTGGATATGTGCGACACTTCGTGCGCAAGCACGGCCTCGGCTTCATCTTTACTCATTTTGTTGAGCAAGCCTGAAGAAACCGCTACCAGAGAGCTATTTTTGGTCATGCCTGTGGCAAATGCATTAACCTCTGGAGAATCGAACACAGCCACTTCTGGCATTTTGATACCGACCATATCTGCCTGTGCCCGCACTGTTTTTACTAACCATATTTCAGTGGGAGATTGTGGCTCCTGAATTACCACTGCACCAGACATGCGTTTGGCCGACCACTTGGACATAGCCAGCGAGATGAAAGCACCACCAAAACCCATGATAGCTGCAAACGCCAACAGGTTAGATAGGTCTAAGCCATTGGCATTGAGATATGGCTCCACACCTAATAAGCGCATGGAGACAGAAAGTACCAACATAATGGCAACGTTGGTGGCTAAAAAATACAAAATTCGTTTCATAAATTCCTAAATCCTAAAATTATACTTTAAAGAAGCATACTTAAAACTAACCATCAAAACCCTACTGCACTGGCAGTATTTCATGCGGGTGTTCACGCAAGCGTTCTAGGCGCCTGGCAAGTGTTCGCATACAACGCTCACAGGCGCGGTCTATTGCAAAATAAAGATCAGCCTCAGTATCTTCAATCACAATGTTACTTTGACCAGCGAGCGCAAGCTCTATCTGACAGCGCTTATCAACCCCACCGCGCGGCCCATTAATATCTGCAAGCCTCACGCGCGCGCGCATGATGTAACTGTCGTTTCGGTGCAGAGCAAATTGCATGCGCTGCTTGGTGTAGTTATATATGCCGTTAGTGAGTGTAAACCCTCTTGTCTGAATATCAAGTTGCATCTTGTTCCCCTTTTGGTATGAATGAAGTTGCATTAAAAAGCTGAGCTTGAGAGCTCAGCTTTCCAAGCGCATAAAACTTATTTCTGGTTTGTTGTAGCTGCAGGGCGACCTTCTGCCTCAGGAGTGGCAGCTTCTGCATCGGTAATCGCTTTATCAGCAGTCTTTTTTTGGTCTTTGATAATGCTTCCTTTGTGTGACTCAATTGAATGTTTTTCGTGGTTTGTAGTGGCTGCTGGCCGAGTTTCTCTTTCAGGGGTTGCTTTTTTAGCAGCCTCCATCTCTTCAGTAGTTGTTTTCCGTTGATGTTCAATTTGTGGGTCAGCCAAAACTGGCACTGAAATGCTCAACAAAATAGTAGTTAATCCATATAGCAGTGTTTTCATTTAAATCTCCTTAACATTATGTTTTATATAAACAATATTAATTTTTTTATTAACCTAGCATTAAATAAAGTGTTGGTTTAGCACGTTTCCATTTTCATATTCTCCTGTTATCTAACATTTACATTACCTGACTAAAGGTTGCGCTGCGTCTCATCGCATTTGCCCTATTAACAGTTTTGTTTGTAACTTGTGATGCCAGCTTAGCCTTTGTTATGGGCTGCGCTTTGGGAATTCTATTTATGGTGCTCATTTTTTTATTCAAAAGTTGGCTCAGCATTTCTGGTGTCGGCAAAATGCCCATCCGTATTGCGTACTGCAGGCGTCTACCAGAATATCCCTGCAAAATATGTTCAACTGATTCAATGTTATCAATTTCAACTTTCATCTTCTCATTTCCTTTGCATTTAAGTTGTGGCAACTTTACGCCGAAAATATACTTCCAACAAACAGAATATTAATGAATAATACATCCAAATTTTAGATGTATTATTCATTGAGGGAATATAAATGGGAAACTTAAACTTCAAGCACTTGCGCTATTTTTGGATGGTCGCAAAAACTGGCAGCATTGTGAGGGCAAGCGAGCAACTTTATTTGTCGCCGCAGTCAATTAGCGGACAACTAGGCGATTTGGAAAATAGTCTCGGAGTGCAACTGTTTCGCAAAGTTGGTCGCGGTTTAGAGTTGACCGACATGGGCAGAAGGGTTTTTAGTTACGCGGATGAAATATTTACACTCGGTGGAGAGTTGTTAGATATAACGCAAAATCAGCAAGTAAAAAAAAGTACCCCATTTCGCATCGGCATTACAGATTCTGTTGCTAAATCAGTTGCTTATCGTGTGATAGAGCCAGTTTTGCATATCGAGGAGCCGATACGTTTAATTTGTCGTGAAGGCAAACTTGCAAGCTTGCTCTCTGAAATGTCAGTAAATCAGCTCGATTTGGTGATTGCAGATCGACCCATGCCGCCTAATTTGAATGTTCGTGCACATAATCATTTGTTGGGTGAAAGCAATCTAGCCATTTTTGCAGCAAAAAGTTTAATTGAAACTAATGCTAAAAAAAATCAAAATGCGACATTTCCATTTATGTTAAGTGGCGCGCCATTTTTGCTCCCAGGTGAAGATTTCACTTTCCAAAAAAAATTAATTGCTTGGTTTGAATCTAAAAAAATATACCCTCGCATAGTTGGAGAATTTGATGATGGAGCGTTGCTGAAGTCTTTTGGTCAAGCAGGTGCTGGTTTTTTTGCGGCTTCAATAGCAATTGCTGACTATATTTGCCGTCAATATCAGGTAATGCAAGTAGGTCAAATCGAACCAGTAACAGAGCAGCTTTATGCAATCACTACAGAACGGCGCCTTAAGCATCCGGCCGTAGTCGCTATCGTACAAGCGACTTCTGAGATATTTCCCATAAAGAAGCATTGAAAATAAAATTACTTAATATCAGTAATGCCAGCACTTACCTCACCTTGCTCAAATTTAATATTGACAGATTGATTGATTTTAAGCTGCTGCGCATTTTTAATTAAATTTCCAACTTCATCATGCACTAGCGCGTAACCGCGCGCCAGCACGTTCTGAGGGTTGAGCTGTTCCAGACTGTTTTTTAAACGCAATACATGTTGCTGATGCGTTTGAAGATGACCCTGAAAGGCAATATCCATGCGGTTTTTGAGCTGCTCTAATTGTGTGGTTTTAAGTTTAATTTGTTGAGCAGGTGAAATCAATCTACGTGCTAAAAAATCCAGCATTTGGGCATAGGTCTGCAGCCTAGTATCCATGCGCCTTCCAAGCCTGCTCGATAATTGCATTAGCCGTGTTTTTAAATGGACAATATCTTGGCAAGCTAACTCCGCGGCGGCGGTGGGCGTGGCGGCACGCATATCCGCCACAAAATCGCAAATGGTAAAATCGGTTTCATGGCCAACACCGCTAATCGTCGGAATCGTGCAATTGGCAATGGCGCGCGCGACGATTTCCTCGTTAAACTGCCACAAATCCTCCATGCTGCCACCACCGCGGCAAATAATCAGCGTATCAACCTCATTGCGCTGGTTGGCAGTGTTTATAGCTTTGGCAATCAGTTCGGCCGCACCTTTCCCTTGCACTGGTGTTGGGTAAATAATCACGCCAATATTCGGATTGCGGCGTTTTAGGGTGGCCAGAATGTCTCTTAGTGCGGCGGCGTCAGGAGAGGTGACAATGCCAATGGTACTGGGAAATTTCGGAATAACATACTTAGAAGCCTCATCAAATAAGCCTTCCATGGCAAGCTTGTTTTTAAGTTTTTCAAATGCTTCAAACAATGCGCCCAAACCCGCTTTTTGTATAAGCTCAACTGTGAGCTGAAAATCACCGCGTGCTTCATAAAGTGTCACCGTGCAGCGCGCTTCAATCTTATCGCCTTCGCGCGGGGTAAAATCGACATAACTATTGCGGCCTTTAAACATTACACATTTGACCTGTGCGGTTTGATCTTTTAGCGAAAAATACCAATGGCCGCTGGCGGCACGGGTAAAGTTAGAAACCTCGCCCGAAATCCAAAATAACGGAAAACTCATCTCCAGCACTTCGCGCGCCAAACGATTAAGTTCCGACACTGTCAATATGTGTTTTGGAGCTAAATTTGAGCTACTTAAATTTACGGGTATTTCTGCCAAAGTTTGCTCGCCTAATAGTTTATCTAGGTTAAAATGTTTTTAGTGATTATAAGGTAAAGATGAATATGCTAAATAAACTTCTTATTGGCCGTGCTGGCTACTTGGTTGGTTTTGTAACATGCTTTGGTTTGGTGGGCTTGGCCTTGTGGATACAAACCACTTACAAGCTCGAGCCATGTCCGCTTTGCATCTCTCAGCGCATTATCTTCATGTCGCTGGGCATATTGTTTTTAATCGACACTTTTGTAAAGCCTGCCACTATGCTCTCAAAATTATTGACGGTGTTGCAAGTAGCAACTGCGCTTGGTGGCACCGGCGTGGCGATTCGCCACTGGTGGCTGCAAGCGCATCGCGAAAGCATGATTGCCGACTGCGGCGTGGGTTTTGACTATATGTTTGAGAACTTTCCGCTTAAAAAAGCATTTACGCTTATTTTTCGCGGTACTGGCGATTGTGCGACAATTGATTGGACATTTCTAGGATTGACATTGCCGCAACTGGGTTTAATCGCCTTTATTGGCTTTGGCTTATTTGCTATTTATCTTGCCAAGCTAAACTCAAAAACAAACTGAATAGAAAATAAAGAAGATTATGTATAAAACCTTGGACGATTTTGTCGGCAATACGCCGCTGGTCAAGCTACAACGCATGGCGGGCAATACCAGCAATACCATTTTGCTCAAACTGGAAGGCAACAATCCTGCCGGTTCGGTGAAAGATCGGCCAGCCTACAGCATGATTACCCGGGCTGAAGGGCGTGGCGACATTAAACCTGGCGATACTTTAATTGAAGCGACGAGCGGCAATACGGGCATCGCGCTTGCGATGGTGGCAGCAATGCGCGGCTATAAAATGGTGCTGGTAATGCCGGAAAATCAAAGTATAGAACGCCGCCAGAGTATGAAAGCTTATGGCGCAGAGCTTGTATTGACGCCAAAGGATGGCAGCATGGAACTTGCCCGTGACGTCGCCATGAAGTTGCAAGCGGAAGGCGAAGGCATTGTGCTGGACCAGTTTGGAAACAGCGACAATCCGCTTGCGCATTACGAAGGCACGGGACCGGAAATCTGGCGTGATACAGATGGCAAAGTCACGCATTTTGTTTCCAGCATGGGTACAACTGGCACGATTATGGGCGTTTCACGTTATTTAAAAGAGCAGAATCCCAATATTAAAATCATCGGTGTACAGCCGGAAGAAGGCAGTCAAATCCCGGGAATCCGTAAATGGCCGGTCGAATATCTACCCAAGATTTACGATGCCAAGCGTGTGAACGAGCTGGTTTATGTAAGCCAAAAACAGGCGGAGGATACCACTCGAAAACTTGCAACCAATGAAGGCATTTTTGCTGGCATCTCTAGTGGCGGGGCGCTTTATGCTGCTTTGCAGCTATCTAAAAAAGTGGAGAATGCAGTGATAGTCAGTATCGTATGTGACCGAGGTGACCGTTACTTATCCACTGGAGTTTTTCCAGCTTAAACATGTTGCGGCATGCGATTTTTGCTTGTTTGTTAGCATTTTCACAAGGTGCGCTTGCAGTTGGAGCTTTAAAAATCACCGCAGAATCTATCACCTACAATGGCGCAGAGCTCCGCAAAGCCGGTCTTTTGTTGGATTTGAAGGCAAACACCACGGTTTTGATGAAGGCTGAGCATGTGCAGTATCAAACGATAGAGGCGCGCAATGCCAATATTTATCTGGATTACCGCAAACTTAATCATCAAAGCCAGCCATCGTTAACCTTTGATACAGATTTAAAACAAATCACCGACACAGCATGGGCAAAAGCACAAATGCATTGCATGCTGCCAAAGAGCCTCGCGCATGATACCTGGAGTTGTAAAGATGGAAAATTCATCGCGCCGCGTATCAATTTACCTTTTGCGCTTGAAGTTACACCACAACCCAAAGGTTTTGTCGCCAATTTAAATCTGCAAGGTGCTAGTTTTAGTGATGAGGCTGGTTTGCACGCGGCCGAAAAATTAAAAGGCTATTTTACGATTGCAGCCACGCAAGATGGGAATGTACTGCGTTTTAATAGTGCGCTTAACTGGCAAAGTGGCGAGATGTTTTGGCAGCCTTTGTATTTTGCTAACGGTGGTCATGAACTGCAAGCTGCAGGTAATTTCAAAGATGATGTGCTAACGCTGGATAATGCGACCTTGAAGCTGGATAAAGTGGGTGATTTAAAATTTAGTGGTCAAGTAAATACTAAAACTTTCATGATTCCAAAGTTGAATGCAGATTTACCTAATTTAAACTTGGCCGAAGCTTACCCTTTGTTATTTAAGCCATTTCTGGGTAAGACAATGCTGAATAATGCCGAGTTGAACGGCAGGGCGGCGCTAAATCTAAGCATCATGGATTCTCAAGTGAAGGCGTTTAAAGTGGCTTTAAACGACGTGAATATTGATGACAAAAACCATAAATTTGCGTTTTATGATGTAAATGCCGATATTCCATGGAGTTATGACGAAGCGACAAAAATTAATTTTTCATACAACAGCGGGCAATTACTCAACATGCCGCTAGGCCTCGCCGACATTAGAGCAGAGGTTAATCGTTATTCGTTAGTTTCGCCTAATATTACATTGCCGATTTTAGATGGGGCACTTAAGTTAAGTGACATATCTGCAGCGCGCATTAATGACAATTGGTATTGGCATTTGCGGGCCGTGCTTACCCCAATTTCTATGCCGGAGGCTACGCGTGCGTTTAAATTACCGATCATGGGAGGTAAGGCATCGGCTGAAATCCCTCTTGTGACCTACAGTGGCGGCATTTTAACGACTGATGGCGAAATGGTGCTCAATGTGTTTGATGGCTCTGCCAAGGTGACACAACTCACAATGATTGAGCCGCTTAGCGAAATGCCAAGGCTGAGTGCGGATATGAATTTACGCAACCTAGATTTAGGTGAACTCACGCGCACTTTCAAGTTCGGCGCAATAGAAGGCAAGCTGGATGGCGATGTGCAAGATTTAGAAATGTTGAATTGGAAACCTGTAAAAATGGATGCAAGTTTGTATAGCAGCCCTGGAAAATACACTAAAAAAATCTCACAACGCGCAGTAGAAAACATCACTGCACTTGGCGGGGCAGGTGCTGCAGCGGCGATCCAACGCAGTTTCTTAAGGTTTTTTAAGCAATTTAATTACGAAAAAATGGCCTTAAGCTGCAAGTTGCGTGATGATGTATGCGAGATGAGCGGCATAGGGTCAACGAATGGGGGGTACATCATCGTTAAAGGAAGTGGCATACCTGCAATTACTGTGTTGGGGTACAATCAAACCGTGAGTTGGGGTGAATTGGTGAATCGCATTAAGCGTGTCATCGAGGGCAACACCAGAGCTGTAGTTAAATAAAATTAAGTTATATAATTGATGAGGACTAAAGATGAAAAATTGGCTAATAGGTTTTAGCGCAGTTGGCGTGCTTTCAGCATGCGTGACAATTAATATTTACTTTCCAGCCGCTGCAGCTGAAAAAGCGGCGGATAAGATTATCGACGAAGTTTGGCAGCTAAAACAAGATCAAGGCTCGCCTACTGAAAAAACTACAGAGCCAAAACCGACCGATACCCCTGCCGAAGCACCTGCTAAATAAAGGAAAAGACATGATGAAAAAGTTACTTTTAAGCCTGGTAATAGTCGTGAGTATGTTCGCAGCCAACTGGGTTAGTGCTGCGGCCGATTTAGAAATCAACACGCCAGCCATCTCTGCGCTCAAAGCCAGCATGCAAGCACGTCATGGCCAATTAAGCCCGTTTTACAGTAGCGGCGCAATCGGTTTAACTAAAGATGGCATGATTGCAGTAAAAGATGCTACTGCTGTCCCGCTAAAAGATCGCGGTGCACTGAATGGACTTGTTTCGGCAGAAAATGCTGACCGCTCCAATTTATATAAAGAAATCGCCACCGCCAATGGACACCCTGAATGGCAAAGCGAGATTCAAAATACCTTTGCAGGCCGTTGGATAGATAAAGCGCAGAGCGGCTGGTTTTACCAAAGCGGCGGTGGCTGGGTGAAGAAATAAGCTATTCACAATATAATCGGGTTTACCCCCCCCCATTTTGTTTGTTGATAGCGGCTAAAAAAGCTTGAAAGAAAATGATTGTGTTAGCTTGACGTGAAAGAAGGCCCAAAAGGCAAACAAGCTTTTAACATTCAAAAAGCATAATAGCTGTGCAGGTTTAAACCTGCATTCAAACTAACGGATTCTGCGATTCTTTACAAACTACAGAATTCCTAAAATGGCCCTTAATTGAGCCATTTTTTTTATTTTGTTTCGACCAAATCGCGATATACGTGCCAGCTAGCGTGGCCAACAATAGGCATTGTGATAATTAGGCCAAGAAAGCTTGTTGCAAAACCAAAACCAACCAATACGACAATACATAAGGCCCAAAGCAGCATTGGTGCTGGGTTGCGGGCAACTGCAAGTATGCTGGCGATACCGGCAGTGATTGCATCGGTCTTGCGATCCGCCATTAGCGGCATTGCGATTACGCTGATTGCAAAAATGAAGGTGGCAAACATTGCGCCGACAGCAAAATACACAAGTACAAAAGTAGGCTGCTTGAAGGTAATCACATTGACCACCACATCCGTAAAGCTAGGTAAGCCGCCGTCAAAAAACAGTGCAAAAATAACCATTGATGCACGCATCCAGATTAACATGACAACCACCAAAAGTGCAGCAAACAGGCCAACATTCAAAAGATTAACACGCCAAGCAGTCAAGCTTGGCACGAGTGTTGGCGGCTCTCCAAGCTCCATCCGCCGACTCAAGTCGTAGAGCCCCATTGCAAGAAAGGGTCCGAGTAGAAAAAACCCGGTTGTTAATCCGGCCATCAACCAATACGATTTAGAGAAAACCAGATGCATGATTAAGCCCGCAGCGGCAAACGATAAACCGTAGAATAAGCTGGCAAAGCCGCCGCGGTGCGTATCTATCACGCCTGCATGAAGCCAGTCTAGAACAGCGGCGTTTTTGATTTTGCGTATCACAGGCAGGCTGTTGGATGCGCTTTCGTTACCCGATAATTCGTTTTCGCTCATGCCTATATCCTTAATAATTAAGTGTTAATTGTTGTATCGGTGCACTAGATGTTGAGCTATTTAACTTGTGCTCGAATTGCATACGATATTAATCATTAGCACTTAATATAGCAATAAAGTGTGAGCGTAATTGGTAAAAAATAAATGGAGTCAGACATGATTAATTTTATATTTTTTCATTTAATCAAATATCAGCGTAGGGCCCAGTAGCTCTGCGTATTGCGCCGTATGGGACAATTATTAAAAAATACCACCGTCTTGCAGACCAATATCCATAGGCCTTTCAGGGCAGTAATTTTAAATGTTTAAGCTACATATTTGAAATAACCTATTTAACCCATGTTATTTTCGGCTTAAATTTCATTAAAGCTGGCATACACTAGACTTAACTTGAGTAAAGTTAAGGGAGTGATGTTATGGCAAGCAATGTCCTAAGTTTCCCCACTTTTGGTAAAGCGATTACCTTAGACGACCAAGGTATCTACTACACCATGAACACGAGTACAGGCTCGATTCACAGCATTTTTCAGCTGGTCTATGAAGACGATTGGTATCTCTGCCAGCTTCAAAAATCCAGTATAGAGGACGAATATTGCTGGACGCTCATGACAGATAACGCTGATTACGCCCTCAACAGCATGACATCAGAACAAATTAGACATCATTTTTCAAAATCGGAATATACAGAGCCGAAAGGCGCATGGCAGGTGATTCGAAACTCGAAGTACGGGTTTGGCAAATTTACGCCATTAAAGGCAAATGACCCAATACGCTACGCCATGATTTTATTTTCCGGTAACGAGATGCTTATGCCAGTGCTGATACATAAGGCAGATGAAGAAGTGCTGCAAAAAATGGAAGATGTAGCGCAGTATGTGGAAGTGGAGTTCGCCTAAAAAGTAAGGAGGGCAATGGTTGCCCACGCGATACGCTATCGTGTATGCTTTATGCATGACACCGACCCTCGTCTTTGATATAGAAACCATCCCCGACACCACCGGCCTGCGCGCCTTGCTGGATGCGCCTTCTGGAGCATCGGATGAAGAGATTGCGAATATTGCTTTCCATCAGCGCCGCCAACAAAATGGCAGTGATTTTCTGCCGCTGCATCAGCATCGTGTGTGTGCGATTAGCTGCGCGCTGCGCGAAGGCAGTCACTTTAAAGTGTGGAGTTTGGGTGAGCAAGACGCAAGCGAAAAAGAAGTCATCCAACGCTTTTTTGACGGCATTGAAAAATACACACCGCAAATCATCTCGTGGAATGGCGGAGGCTTTGATTTGCCCGTGCTGCATTACCGCGCCATGGTGAATGGTGTGCAGGCGCCTAAATATTGGGATTTGGGCGAGGACGATAAAGACTTTAAGTGGAATAATTACATCAGCCGTTATCACATGCGGCATCTGGATTTGATGGATGTACTGGCGATGTTTAATGCGCGCGCTAACGCACCACTAGACGAAATCGCGCAGTTATGCGGCTTTCCCGGCAAGCTCGGCATGGATGGCAGTAAGGTATGGGATGCTTACAAAAACGGGGAGATTGAGGCGATTCGCAATTATTGTGAAACCGACGTTGCCAATACGCATCTGGTGTTTTTGCGCTTTCAGCTAATGCGCGGACATCTGTCGCAAGCCGCTTACGAAGCTGAAATCAAACTGGTGCGAGACACTTTAGCGAGTTATACAGCACCGCATTGGAGCGAGTTTTTGGTGGCCTGGAAATAGCGAGTTATTGCTTATTTTCGCTGTTATTTTCAACTTCACCATTTTCTTGCGCATCTTCTTCTACGCAGTTTTTCCAATTGAGCACCACTTTTTTATGCTCATTTTCCTTTAGCATAAATTTATGGCTCTGTTCATCGCCATTATAATTTCCTACAACACTGTAACTGCCCTTAGGTAAATTTACAAAAAGTTGGGGTTGTGCATTGTCAAGTTTGAAGACCAAGCTATGTTGACTGTCATAAATGCTGACATTTATATCAGTGATAAAACGTCCGCAGGCGCCTTCGGAAAATAGCAAACGTAAGTTAAACTTATCGATATAGCTGTTCATTAAATCAACTTCATCTACACTAATGCCGCCTGTGACGTATTCAATGCCTTGCTCTGACTTTTTAATTTCAACAGGTTGGGCAATACCGACGGAGGATGTGATAAAGAGATTTAAGCCTAAAAAGATGACAAATATTTTAGCTAATTTCATAACGAGCTTCTTTCATTAAGTAGACGTAAGTTAACAAATATTAAGTTTTCCTCAGTTAAAATAATGCTTATGAGAAGAAACCGCAATAGAGTTCATGCCAATCCTGCACAAAATCCCATTTTAATGGCAATTGTTGAATCGCTAGACCAGGAAGGGCGGGGTGTGGCGCACGTGAACGGCAAAACTATTTTTATAGACGGCGCATTAGCAGGCGAAAAAGTTACATTTCAGTCGCATCACATTAAAGGCACGTACGAAGTTGCCAATGTGGTGGAAGTTTTGAAGCAATCGAATCAACGCGTCACGCCAAAATGTCCACACTATGGCGTATGCGGCGGCTGCAAACTCCAGCATTTGGATTTCACCGCACAAGTTGCAGCAAAACAGCGCCTGCTTGAAAATGATTTGAAACATATCGGCAAAGTGAAACCGGAAAATGTGCTGCCACCGCTCTACGGCCCAACTTGGGGTTATCGCCACAAGGCACGGTTGAGTGTGAAATATGTGGAGAAAAAGCAGCGTGTGCTGGTAGGATTTAACGAGAAGGCGACACGCTTCGTAGCCGACATGAACTCATGCGAAGTGCTGGTGCCAGCCGTTTCTGCTTTGATTGCGCCATTGCAAACGCTGATTTTTCAGTTAAGTTTGCGCGACAAAATTCCGCAAATCGAGCTTGCGGTTGGGGAGGGGCATGTTGTTGTCCTGGTTTTTCGCATCATGGATGCGCTAAACGCTAATGACGAAGCGCTATTGAAAACTTTTGCCGACGTTCACCCTGTGCAGATTTGGACGCAAACCAAAGGACCTGATACGATTAAACCATTTTATGTGGCAGGTGGTCTGCAGTCCGCGCCGATATTGGCTTACAGTCTACCTGAATTTGACCTGGTTTATCCGTTTAAACCAAATGAATTCACACAGGTGAACCCGCAAATCAATCAGGTGATGATCCGCCGTGCGATGCAATTATTGATGCCGCAAAAAGGTGAAAACATTGCAGATTTCTTTTGCGGTATTGGTAATTTTACTTTGCCGATTGCGCGTAGCGGCGCGTCTGTACTTGGCTTGGAAGGTTTGCCCAATCTGGTTGAAAGAGCCTATGAAAGTGCACAATTAAACAAAATAGGCAACGTGAAATTTGGCGTGGCCGATTTATTTAAAATGACCGAAGCAGGCTTGGTTGAGTTGGGTAATTTTGTTAAATGGTTGATTGATCCGCCGCGCGATGGCGCGTTTGAGCTGGTGAAAGCAATTACGCCTGAAACTGCACCGGGACGAATTGTGTATGTGTCGTGCAACCCTACAACATTGGCGCGCGATGCGGGTGTGCTGGTAAATGAAAAAGGCTACACGCTAAGCGCCGCAGGTGTTATCAATATGTTCCCGCATACCGCGCATGTCGAGTCTATTGCCTGTTTTGTGAAGAATTAGCCTTGTCTTGTTCCAAAGAAATTAGTTTGTCTTCTTCTATTGTCCATGCTGTAGGAAGTTCTTCCGGTCACAGCCAGTAACAGCAGGCCGCCGGCAATAGCGATGTCTTTCAAGAACATAATCATCTGCATTTTGTCACTGAAGTCATTATGGAATAATGCCGCGGCGAGCACTGAAAAAATTGCCAGTGCGACTGCGGCCAACTTGGTTTTATAGCCTAAGACAAGCGACAAACCTCCCAGTATTTCCAAGGCGATGGTAGGCCAAACCAGAATGCCCGCCACGCCCATTGACTGCATGTAACCGGCCGTTCCTGCGGGATCCTGGATTTTGCCGACGCCAGCTAGAATGAAAATAAGTGCCAGCATTACACGTGCCAATAGTTGAATCAGGCCAGTCATCGTTCACTCTCCGCTGTTGAATATGCATCTATCATAAACTTATCAAACCCATGCTGCAATCCTGTGTAAAATTACAGTTATGATGAGAAAAATTTTGTTGATGATGGCCGTATTGCTGCTTGCTGCATGCGGGAACCCGTCATCAGAGACTTCGGAAATCCGTTTTGCCATTGCACAAGCGCCGCTCAACCTCGACCCGCGCTATGCCGCCGACGCTGCTTCAGAGCGCGTGAATCGGTTAATATACCAGCCGTTGGTAGGTTTTGATGCTGCCTCGAAATCCTCGCCAGTATTGGCTTCCTGGCATGCCTTGGATGATAAGGAGTATCGATTTACTTTAAATAAAAGGAACACTTTATTTCATTGTCAGAAAGTACTCAGTTCGGCGGACGTGAAGGCGACATATGATTCTTTACTGTCTTTAAAAGATTCGCCGCATGCGGCAGAATTTTCTAATATTAAAAGTATTGAGATATTGGATGAAAATACTTTGGTATTTCATCTAAAGCAAGCAGATAAGCACTTTCCAGCCAAGCTTATTATCGGCATTTTGCCAAAAGATTTAATTGATATAAATCATGATTTTTCTCATAACCCGGTAGGTAACGGGCCGCTGAAATTTGTGTCCTGGCAAAATAAACTAATGCTTGAAAGAGTAAGTGACGGGCAAGCAATTAGCCTGCAAGAGGTAAAAGACCCGACCGTGCGTGTGCTTAAACTGTTACGAGGCGAAGCAGATTTGATACAGGGCGACTTGCCGCCAGAGTTGGTGAAATATCTGCAAAGCAAACCCGAAATAATGGTTAAAACTAGCGTGGGTGCTAATTTTTCCTACCTCGGCTTAAATATGCAGGACCCGCTACTTAAAATCATAAAAGTGCGGCAAGCAGTAGCGCATGCCATAGATCGTCAGGCAATCATTAATAAAGCGATGGTAAAAAGTTCGCGGATTGCAGGTGCAATTTTGCCTCCCGAACATTGGGCGGGCAATGGGTATTTAACACCTTATGATTACAACCCGATTTTGGCACAAAAGTTACTCGTTGAAGCAGGTGTTAAGCTGCCATTAAAGTTAGTGTATAAAACTTCCACCGATGCCCAGCGCGTGCGCTTTGCCACTATTCTGCAAGCTCAGATGCAACCGGCAGGCATTGATCTGGAAATCCGCAGTCTGGATTGGGGTACTTTTTTTGAGGATGTCAAACAAGGCAACTTTCAGCTTTTTGGCCTCACTTGGGTAGGCATCAGAACGCCGGAAATCTACTCAAAAGCATTTGGTTCGCAAGGATTTCCACCTAACGGTTTCAACCGTGGGCGCTATACTGATGTTGAGCTGGATAAGTTGCTAGCCGAGGAAGATTGGCCTGCTGCAACACAGCGCATCCACGCGCAATTGCCATATATTCCGCTGTGGTACGAAGGGCAATTTGCAGCAATGCAAAAAAATATCAGCAATTATTCACCTAAGCCTGATGGTAATTGGGATGATTTAACAACAATAGTAAGCTCGGCTACAATAGGCAACCATGCGCATTGAGATTTCAATTTCCAAACAGACGCTCAAATTGCTGGCTGATAATGGCAAAGTGAAAGCGAAATATCGCGTTTCTACGGCAGCTAATGGCGTGGGCTGCAAGAAAGATAGTGGCTGCACACCATTTGGCAAGCATGTTATCCGTGCCAAGATTGGTGCAGGTTGTATGCCCAATAGCGTATTTGTTGGACGAAGGGAGACAGGTGAAATCTGCACGCCAGAGTTGATGGCGCAATTTCCTGAGCGTGACTGGATTTTAACGCGAATTTTGTGGCTTTCGGGCAAAGAAATCGGCAAGAATCGACTCGGGAATGTGGATACCATGCAGCGTTATATTTATATCCACGGTACGCCGGATAATACAAAAATGGGTGAAATAGGTTCACACGGCTGTGTGCGCATGCGTAACGAAGATATTGTCGAACTGTTTGATCTGGTCGCTGTCGGCACTCCCGTTTATATTCACAATGATTAATAAAGTATTTAGCTTTGCCACTGTTATTTTTGGCGTATTGATACTCACTTTTTTGCTGATACATTTAGTACCAGGTGATCCTGTAGAAGTGATGCTGGGCGAATCGGCAAGTGCTGCAGACCGCACAGAATTGCGGGCGGATTTAGGTCTGGATCAACCGCTAGTCAATCAATTGGGCAGTTATCTAACAAAACTTGCTCATGGCGACCTAGGCCGATCCATCCACACTAAAACACCGATTATTGAGCTTATTAAAGCACGTTATCCGGCTACAGTTAAACTTGCGGTCTTGTCACTCATTATTGGTTTAGTGATTGGTATTCCACTAGGCATTTATGCCGCGCTTAAAGCCAATCATTGGCAGGATTTTCTGGTGACGATTATTTCGGTACGTTTTTCAGCCATGCCTGTATTCTGGCTGGGGCCCATGCTGATGCTGGTTTTTGCTGTATGGTTGGGCTGGCTGCCAGTTAACGGAATGGAATCCCGTACTTCGATTATTCTGCCTGCTGTGACGTTGGGCTTTGGCTTGAGTGCCATTCTTACGCGCATGACGCGGACAAGCTTGCTGGAAGTGCTGAATGAAGATTTCATCCGCACGGCCCGCGCCAAAGGCTTGAGCGAAGAGACGGTGATTTTCCGCCATGCCCTGCGTGCAGCGCTATTACCAATTATTACCATAGTCGGCTTGCAAATGGGCAGCTTGCTGGCAGGCGCAGTGATTACTGAAACGATATTCAGCTGGGATGGTATTGGGCGCTTGCTGGTCGAAAGTATTGAAAAACGCGATTATCCCGTGACGCAAGCCTGTGTGCTGGTAGTGGCGTTAAGTTATGTCGTGATTAACTTCATAACGGATTTGACTTATGCAAAATTAGATCCGCGTGTAAGGTTTGGTCAATGAGTCTTTGGTTAAAACGTCTGCCAGCTGCTTTATTGTTGACTTGGCTATTGGCAGTGATTGTAGGTCGAATATTTAGCCTGCATGGCAATGATATCGATTTGGAATCCATTCTTGTCACACCTAATATCCAGCATTGGTTTGGTGCAGATGATTTGGGTCGCGATGTTCTGGCGCGTATCTTACGCGGCGTGGAAATTTCGTTTACAGTGGCTGTTTTTGTTACCGCGATTACCATGACAGTTGGCGTGATTATTGGCTTGCTGGCAGGATTTTACGGCGGAAAAACAGACAGGATTTTGATGCAAATTACCGATATCTTTTTGGCTTTCCCGGGAATTTTGCTGGCTATTGCATTTGCGGCGGTGCTTGGTCCAGGTGTCATTAATTTGATGATTGCATTGTGTTTAACCGGCTGGGTGAGTTACGCAAGATTAACCCGAGGTCAAACACTGGCTTTGCGCAACCGTCAGCATGTGATTGCGGCAGAGTCTCTCGGCGCCAGCGTACCTCGACTTTTAACCAAACATATTTTTCCATTGTTGGGTTCAATCTTAATTGTTGAGGCGACCTACAGTTTAGCGAGTATTATGATCGCCGAGGCGAGTTTGTCGTTTCTGGGTTTGGGTATACAAGCGCCCAATGCATCGTGGGGTGCGATGTTGCGCGACGGCGTACGCTATATGTTGGTTGCGCCGCATTACGTGTTGATTGTAGGTTTAAGTTTAATGAGCCTGATTTTGGCGATTAACCTGCTTGGCGATCAGCTGCGAGATAAATTGGATGTACGCACCAGTTTTGATAAATTGGGTTAATTAAGGAATCATTTGAACAACACTGTATCTTGGCAAGAAAAAAATAAAACAATGGAAGCAGCCTGGCAATCCGAGGCTAACAATCTACCTCCTAAAAGTGTCATGGTTGTCAATGACACGATAAAAGCGGATGCAGCTTATAAACTGGCTTGCGAAGGCACAGGCTTGCTGTATCAGGGTGATTTTCAGAACGCAAAACAATTACTGCAGGCGATTACAAGGCGTGTTGATCGCAAGCCAATCAAACCGGCAAGCAACATGACCGAAGCGTTTCATCAGCACCGTGCGAGACAGATTCAGCGCGCTAATATCACTAACAAAATTTTAATCGAGCTGCAGCATGGCAGCTGTAATTTGCGCCGAGCACCGGATGTAAAAGAAGCGGTGACGGAGGCGATTTCTGAGAAAATTCCCGCAAAAATGGTGCTGTCGCTGCGTGAATTGCTGGGCATGATAGGCGCACATGAGTGGCGTAAAAAAGGCGTGTTTATTGATGCTCTGCAAGCCAGTATTCATGCGCACTTTGGGGTATATTCCCCGGTGCGCGGTGAGTATTTGGAGTTGGTTAATAATGCGCCGTTGAATAACCCGCAAACAGCGTTTGATATCGGCACCGGCACGGGTGTGATTGCGGCGATTCTGGTGAATCGCGGTGTCAAACATGTGGTTGCAACGGACATCAATCCACGTGCGCTGCAATGTGCTACTGATAATATTCAAGCCTTAGGTTTAAAGCAGTACATTGATGTAATTCGGGCAGATTTATTCCCGTCTGGTAAAGCGGACTTAATCGTTTGCAATCCGCCGTGGCTGCCTGCCAAAGCCAATGCGCCGATTGAGCATGCAATTTACGATCCGAACAGCCAAATGCTGAAGGATTTTTTGAGTAGTGTTAAAGTGCACTTGAATGTGGATGGCGAAGCGTGGCTGATACTTTCTGATCTGGCAGAGCTTCTAGGCTTGCGCTCGAAAGAAGAATTGCAGAAATGGATAACTGATGCAGGTTTGAGCGTGATCGAAAAAATTGATATTACGCCAAGACATGCGAAATCTGCTGATCAATCTGATCCATTATATGCGGCAAGAAGCAAAGAAATCACCTCGCTTTATAGGCTAAAATAAACAAAAAATTCGGTGAGATAATTATGTCATTAGGACCGGTTATGTTGGATGTTGTCGGTAAAGAGCTTACCGCCGACGATGTGCGAAGATTGCAGCATCCGCTGGCGGGCGGCGTGATTCTATTTGCGCGTAATTTTGAAAACTGTGCACAACTTAAGGCTTTGACTGCCAGTATCCATGCGGTTCGCCAGCCACCACTTTTGATTGCAGTTGATCATGAAGGCGGCCGCGTGCAGCGCTTCCGTGATGGCTTTACCAAAATCCCGCCGATGCGCGAGTTCGGCAAAATCTGGGATGCGCATCCAAAAAAAGCGCGCGAGCTGGCAGTAGAAGCAGGCTGGATTCTTGCCGCAGAGTTACGTGCGCATGGTGTGGATTTCAGCTTCACGCCGGTTTTGGACATGGATTATGGTGATAGTTTGGTGATTGGCGACAGGGCATTTCATCGTGATCCGCAGGCGGTCAATGAACTAGCTTTCTGCCTGATGCAGGGTCTTAAAAAAGGCGGCATGGCGGCAGTAGGTAAGCACTTCCCGGGGCATGGTTTTGTGGTGGCGGATTCGCATGTGAGTATCCCGATTGATGAGCGCGAGTTTGATCAAATTGCGCAAAATGACATGCAGCCATTTCGACAGATGATTGATGAAGGGTTGGCCGCAATCATGCCTGCGCACGTGATTTATCCCAAAGTAGATGACAAGCCTGCGGGTTTTTCGAGTAAGTGGCTGCAAAAAGTGTTAAGAGAAAGATTGGGCTTTAATGGTGTGATTTTCAGCGATGATTTAAGCATGGAAGGAGCCAGTGTAGGTGGCGATGTGACTACACGTAGTTTGGCAGCGCTGAATGCAGGCTGCGACATGGTGCTCTTGTGCAATCGTCCTGATTTGGCAGACGAGTTGCTGGATAATTTAACATGGAAAATGCCTGCACAAAGCATTGCGAGACTTGCGCGCATGCATGGTGCACATCATCCGGCAAATTTGGATCATTTACATGAAAATGGGGCATTTGTGGCAGCCGTGCATCGGGTTGGTATGGTTGGAAAATCAGAAATGGACTTGTTTGCTTGAGCGAGCTTTCCTCAAGTTTAACGTTGACCGTCCACTCAGGCGCGCGTAAAATTCGCGCCAATTCTTAAGGCGCATCAATGACTCAACAAGTCTCTAAAAAAAACGCAAAAAAAATAGTTGTTGCTAACTGGAAAATGCACGGCAGCCTTAAACAGAATGAGACCATGCTCAATGATTTTATCGCCACAATCTCAGATTTGAAGCATACGCAAGTGGTGGTTTGTGCGCCATATCCTTATCTCGCACAGCTGCAAACCATGCTGCAGCATACCAATATTGCCTGGGGAGCACAGAATATCGCAAAAAATGAAATTGGCGCTTACACGGGTGAGGTGAGTGCGGCTATGCTGCGTGACTTTGGGGCGACTTATGTAATTATCGGGCACTCGGAACGGAGTACTGCCTATTGTGAATCCGACGAAAATATTGCTCAGAAATTCATGGTGGCAAAGAAGCACGGACTCACGCCTATATTGTGTGTCGGTGAAACGTTGATCGAGCGGGAGGCTGGCGTGATGGAGATGGTTGTGGGTAAGCAACTGGATACCATTATCAATATGTATGGTGCGGAAGTTTTTGCTGATGCTGTGATTTCTTATGAACCAATCTGGGCGATTGGAACAGGGCTGGCAGCCACACCAGTCCAAGCACAGGCTATGCATAAGTTTATCCGCAACAAGATTTTCAACCTGAGTCCGGAAGCTGCGGATAGCTTAAAAATCCTCTATGGAGGCAGCGTAAACCCGCAAAATGCGGTACAATTATTCGTTGTGCCGGATATTGATGGCGGGCTTATTGGTAAATGTTCGCTAAATGCGCAAGAGTTTGAAGCAATCTGTCTTGCGGCTGAGAAATCGGCGCAATAATTACAGATAAAGTTATAGGTAAAGATGATGGAAAATTTAATTACGGTTATTCATGTGCTGGCTGCGGCTGGTGTGATCGGTTTGGTGCTATTGCAGCATGGCAAGGGTGCTGACATGGGCGCTGCATTTGGCAGCGGAGCGTCGGGCAGCTTGTTTGGCGTGAGTGGATCATCCAACTTTATGAGCAAAGCCACTGCGTTTTGCGTCACTATATTTTTTGCAACCAGCTTAACTTTAGCTTATATGGCAAGCCATCGTACTGGCAATAGCAGTGTTGTAAAGGTGCAAGAACTTAATACCGAGGCGCCTAAGCCATTAGAAGCTAAACCTGTAGATACAACACCAACCAGTAATGCTGCGAAAGATATTCCTAACTAATCTTTAGGGTAAACCTAATAAACGGCCGTCGTGGTGGAATTGGTAGACACGCTATCTTGAGGGGGTAGTGGCGAAAGTCGTGAGAGTTCGAGTCTCTCCGACGGCACCAAGTGTTAGGAAAGTCAGTATTAAAAGTTAACTTAAAGCAGTGAATTGAGCATTTATTCCAGTGGTATTTGAAATAAGTGGGTAATAAAAATCATGTAAAAATTATGCGATAACTTCAATTTTTTTATTGATTTCTGTTTGTAGACATTAAGTTTGGGGCTAGCAAGTGCTAGAAAATTATTTTCCTATATTGTTGTTTATCCTCGTAGGCCTAGCGGTCGGCGTTGGTCCGCTTGTATTAGGGAAACTGGTTTCTCCCAACAAGCCAGATTCTGAAAAAAACTCTCCCTATGAATGCGGTTTTGAAGCGTTCGAAGACGCGCGCATGAAATTTGATGTGCGTTATTATCTGGTTGCTATCCTGTTTATTCTATTCGATCTTGAAATCGCTTTTTTATTTCCTTGGGCAGTGGTGCTTAAAGAAATCGGGCTGTTCGGTTTTGTAGCGATGTTGGTGTTTTTGGGTGTGCTGGTTGTAGGTTTCATTTACGAATGGATGAAGGGCGCGCTCGAGTGGGATTAATATGAGTTTAGAAGGTGTCCTGGAAAAAGGTTTTGTCACCACTACGCTCGATACGGTGATTAACTATACCCGTACTGGCTCTATGTGGCCGATGACGTTTGGCTTGGCCTGCTGCGCGGTAGAGATGATGCATGCAGGAGCTTCCCGCTATGATCTAGACCGCTTCGGCATCGTGTTTCGCCCAAGTCCGCGTCAGTCTGATGTGATGATTGTTGCTGGGACACTGGTGAATAAAATGGCGCCTGCTTTGCGTAAAGTCTATGACCAAATGGCAGAGCCGCGCTGGGTGATCTCTATGGGCAGTTGTGCCAATGGTGGTGGCTATTACCATTATTCCTATGCCGTAGTGCGAGGATGCGACCGCATCGTGCCTGTGGATGTGTATGTGCCGGGTTGTCCGCCGACCGCAGAGGCATTGTTGTACGGCATTATTCAATTACAGAAAAAAATCAGGCGTACCAATACGATTGCACGATAACTAACAATAAAAATATGTCAGCTAAATTAGATCAATTATCCGCACAGTTAAAATTGGCTTTAAGCGGCTATATTACAAAGCATTCAATTGCTTTGAATGAAATTACCATTGAATGTAAAGCGCAGCATCTAATCGAAGTATGCGCCAAATTGCGCGACCATGCCGAGCTCAAATTTGAGCAATTGGTTGATTTGTGTGGCGTGGATTATACTGATTACAAGGATGGCGCCGGTTTTGATAGCGGGCAAGGTGCGCGCTATGCTGTTGTATTACATCTGCTTTCGGTGAGTTTAAATCAACGCTTGCGGTTGCGTGTTTTTGCGGAAGATGATGATTTTCCTGTGTTGCCAACATTGGTAGATATGTGGCCAGTAGCAAATTGGTATGAGCGCGAAGCTTTTGATTTGTTTGGCATTATGTTTGAAAATCATCCGGATTTGCGCCGCATACTAACAGATTATGGCTTTGTTGGTCATCCGTTCCGCAAAGATTTCCCAATGATTGGTAACGTCGAAATGCGTTACGACCCAGAACAGCAGCGCGTGATCTATCAGCCGGTTTCGATTGAGTTGCGCAACAATGTGCCGCGAGTAATTCGTGATGAAGGAACGCATCATGGCTGAGATTAGAAACTACACCATGAACTTTGGTCCGCAGCATCCAGCAGCGCACGGCGTGTTGCGCTTGGTGCTGGAGCTGGACGGTGAAGTGATTCAGCGTGCCGATCCGCATATTGGCTTGTTGCACCGCGCGACAGAAAAGCTGGCAGAAAATCGCACCTATTTACAATCAGTTCCTTATATGGACAGGCTTGACTACGTTTCCATGATGGCGAACGAGCATGCTTATGTGATGGCGATTGAAAAGATGTTGGGGTTGGAAGTACCTATTCGGGCACAATATATTCGTGTGATGTTCGATGAAATTACGCGCGTTTTAAACCATTTGCTGTGGTTGGGTGCGCACGCGCTGGATGTCGGTGCGATGACTGTGTTTTTATATGCTTTCCGCGAGCGTGAAGATTTGTTTGATGTATATGAAGCGGTTTCAGGTGCACGCATGCATGCAGCCTATTACCGCCCGGGTGGCGTGTATCGCGACTTGCCAGACCAAATGCCGCAGCATGAAACCACCAAGTTTAGAAGCGCGAAAGAAATCCGCAAGCTTAATGAAAACCGTCAAGGCTCGGTACTCGATTTTATTGAAGATTTTACCAATCGCTTCCCGGCTTACGTGGATGAATACGAAACCCTGCTCACAGACAATCGAATTTGGAAACAACGTACTGTGGGGATTGGCGTAGTTTCGCCAGAGCGTGCATTGGCGCTGGGCATGACCGGTCCGATGCTAAGAGGTTCCGGCATTGAGTGGGATTTACGTAAAAAGCAGCCTTATGAAGTGTATGCTGATTTGGATTTTGATATTCCTGTAGGTGTGAACGGCGACTGCTATGATCGTTACCTGATCCGCATGGAAGAATTCAGACAATCGAATCGAATCATTAAACAATGCGTAGACTGGTTACGTAAGAATCCTGGTCCTGTGATTACGACCGATAACAAGGTGGCTCCGCCTCATCGCGAAAGCATGAAAACCAACATGGAAGACATGATTCACCATTTCAAGTTATTTACTGAAGGTTTTCATGTGCCGGCAGGTGAGGCCTATGCAGCTGTGGAGCACCCAAAGGGTGAGTTTGGCATCTATATGATTTCAGATGGAGCCAATAAGCCATATCGTCTGAAAATCCGCGCACCGGGTTTCCCACATTTGGCCGCGTTGGATGAAATGGTTCAAGGCCACATGATTGCCGACTTGGTGGCAATCATCGGTACGCAAGATATTGTGTTCGGCGAGATAGATAGATAGATTATGTTAAGCAAAGAATCTATAGAAAAAATAGAGTACGAACTGACCAAGTATCCTGCTGATAAGCGGCAGGCGGCGGTAATGTCTGCGCTACGGATTGTACAGACTGAGCGTGGCTGGTTATCAAAAGAGAGTATTGCTGAGGTGGCTGAGTACTTGCGTATTCCAGAAATTGCGGCATTGGAAGTCGCGACTTTTTACAATATGTATGATCTGGAACCGGTAGGCAAGTATAAACTGACGATCTGCACCAACATTTCATGCATGCTACGTGACAGTGATGCAATTGTGAATCATCTGCAAGCCAAGCTGGGCGTTGGATTTAACGAAGTTACTCCCGATGGAAAATTTTGTCTGAAAGAAGGCGAATGCATGGGTGCATGCGGCGGCGCGCCGCTAATGACGGTGAATAATCATACTATGCATGAGCGTTTAACGCTTGAAAGCGTAGATGCCATTTTGGAAAGATTGAAATAATGGCTGATAAAACTATTCAATCTAAAGCAAGCAAACTCAATAAATCTGATTTAAAAGGTCAGACGCTAGTCACTTTGCGCACTCTGACTGAAAAAAATCCCGGCTCGCTTGAGGTTTACGAAAAGCTAGGTGGTTATTCCCAACTCAAAAGAATCGTTTCCGAAAAAATAAAAGCCGTTGATATCATCAGTCAGGTGAAAGTGTCTGGTTTGCGCGGTCGCGGCGGTGCGGGCTTCCCGACCGGCCTTAAATGGAGCTTTATGCCACGCTATTTCGATGGCATCAAGTATTTGGTCTGCAATACGGATGAAGGCGAACCCGGTACATTTAAGGACCGTGATATTTTACGCTACAACCCGCATCAAATTATTGAGGGTATGGCGATTGCGGCTTATACGCTGGGTGCACGTGTAGGGTATAACTATATCCATGGCGAAATCTGGCAGGATTACGAGGTTTTTGAAGCGGCCTTGCATGAGGCTAAAACAGCTGGTTATTTGGGCCAGAATTTATTTGGCAGCAATTTCAGCTTTGATTTATATGCTGTGCATGGCTATGGCGCCTATATTTGTGGTGAAGAAACTGCACTGATTGAATCGATCGAAGGAAAAAAAGGTCAGCCGCGCTTTAAGCCGCCCTTTCCTGCCAGTTACGGCGTTTTTGGCAAACCGACCAATGTGAATAACACTGAAAGTTATGCCAGTATTCCGTGGATTTTGCAGTATGGCGGCGAGGCATTTGCTGATTTAGGTGTGCCTAACTCAGGTGGAAGTAAGATATTTTCGGTTTCAGGTCACGTAGAGAAGCCTGGCAACTATGAAGTGAAGATGGGTACCCCATTTGCTGAGCTATTGGCGATGGCAGGAGGTGTCTGGAAAGGCCGTAAGCTCAAAGCAGTAATTCCGGGCGGCCCATCTACGCCTGTCATGACAGCCGATTTAATATCCAAAGCCACCATGGATTACGATGGGCTAAGTAAAGCAGGCTCTAGCTTGGGTGCGGGTTCGATGATTGTGATGGACGAAACGACCTGCATGGTGAAAGCGCTTAAACGCCTTAGTTACTTCTTTTATGAAGAAAGTTGTGGCCAGTGTACACCATGCCGAGAAGGTACCGGTTGGGTATATCGTGTGATAAAGCGCATCGTCGAAGGCAATGGCAAAATGGAAGATTTGGACTTATTGACGGACGTAAGCATCAATATTTCCGGCCGCACTATTTGTGCGCTGGGAGATGCCGCTGCCACGCCTGTTTTAAGTTTTATCAAGCATTTCAGGCCAGAGTTTGAATATTATATTCAGCACGGCAAAAGCATGGTCGACGGAAAGTAATTAGGCAAAAGAAGATGGTACAAATTGAAATAGACGGTAAAGCGCTCGAAGTCGAATACGGCAGCACCATCATTGATGCGGCTGATAAAGTCGGTATTGCCATTCCGCGTTTTTGCTATCACAAGAAATTGTCGGTTGCAGCCAATTGCCGTATGTGCCTAGTACAGGTGGAAAAATTCGCTAAGCCATTGCCTGCCTGCGCAACGCCTGTTGCCGATGGCATGAAGATTTATACCCGCAGCAAAGCAGCGGTAGAGGCACAGCAAAGTGTGATGGAATTTTTGCTGATTAACCACCCGCTTGATTGCCCGATTTGTGATCAAGGTGGTGAATGCGAGTTGCAGGATATTGCCGTAGCCTATGGCGCAAGCGGCTCACGCTATACAGAAGAAAAACGTGTCGTCATCAATAAAAACATAGGTCCGCTGATCAGCACCGATATGACGCGCTGCATCCAATGTACACGCTGTGTACGTTTCTTAAAAGAAGTAGGCGGTATGCAAGAGCTGGGGCTTATTAATCGCGGTGAACATGCTGAAATTACTGCCTACATAGATAAGTCAGTTAATTCCGAGCTCAGTGGAAATATTATTGATTTGTGTCCGGTAGGTGCGCTTACGAGCAAGCCTTTCCGTTATTCTGCACGCAGTTGGGAGCTTATACGTCGCCCATCAATTGCGCCGCATGACGGTTTGGGGTCGCATATAGAAGTACACGTGAAAGATAACAAAGTAATGCGTGTATTGCCGCGTGAAAAAGAAAGTATTAATGAGTGTTGGTTGTCCGATCGTGATCGCTATTCTTATGAAGGGCTCAATAGTCCTGATAGATTAAAAGCGCCAATGATTAAACACAATGGTGCCTGGCAGGAAACCGACTGGAAAACAGCTTTGGAGTTTGCAGCAGGGCAATTAAAAGACATTACAAAGCAGCATGGTAGTGACTCGCTGGGTGTGTTGGTTTCACCGAACAGCACCATGGAAGAGGGGTATTTAATCAAGCAATTGGCGACTGGTTTAGGTTGTGGCAATATTGATTATCGCTTGCGCCAGACCGATTTTAGGTTAGATGGCAAACGCGTTGGTACGCCTTGGATGGGCTGCAATATTCAGGAAATTGAAGAGCTGGATCGTATTTTGTTAATCGGCTCCAATTTACGCAACGAGCATCCCTTGCTTGCACAGCGCTTCCGTAAGGCTGTGAATAATGGTGCGGAACTTTCCATTGTGAGTCCGCTGGACAATAATCCTTTGATGGATATTGCGCATAAAGTAATTGTGCGTCCGAATGATATGGTGAATGTGCTTGGGCAAATTCTCAAAGCCATGTCCAAAATACAACGTTTATCTCTATGTCTCCCGCCATCCCTTGAGAATTTACTGAGTAATATCAAGGTGAGAGATAATACGCAAGCCATTGCAGAAAGCATGGCGGGTATGGGAGGAGACGTTGATCTTGTTGCACCAAAAGTAGGTATTTTCTTGGGTAATATGGCGTTAAGTGATCCACGTTTTACTGAAATGTATAGTATGGCCGAGGCCATTGGCGGTATCTGTGGCGCTAAAGGCGGCATATTACCTGCCGCGGCGAATAGTACAGGTATGCACTTGATGGGCGTGATGCCAAGTGCTATGGGTATGCATGCGCGCGCGATGTTGGAAGTGCCGCGCAAGGCATATTTATTGATAAATATTGAGCCAGAATTGGATTGCCAGCATGCTGCCTTAGCAGCGGCAGCGATGGCGCAAGCCGAATGCGTGGTAGCATTAACTGCCTATAAATCAGAAGCGTTAGAAAATGCAGATGTATTGTTGCCAATTGCTCCTTTCACAGAAACTTCTGGCACTTTTATGAGCATGGAAGGACGGGTGCAAAGTTTTCAGGCCGTTACCAGGCCATTGGGTGAATGTCGCCCCGGATGGAAAGTGTTACGCGTTTTGGCGAATACATTAGGTTTGCAAGGATTTGAATTTGATAGCAGCGAACAGGTTAAAGATGCGATTTTTGGCAGCGAGAAACCTTCCGATGTGGTGTGGCGCAGCTTAAACAACAATTTGAAAGAGCTGGTTGAAATCCAAGTGAATATTAAAGAGCAAGGGTTGCAACGTATTGGTGAAGTGCCGCAGTATGAATCAGATCCTATCGTGCGTCGTTCGCTGTCTTTGAAAAAAACCAAATATAACACTAAGCCAATGGCGCGTATGCGCGCTGAGCTAATAGACAAGCTAGGCTTAGTCGAAGGAGACACCGTATTAGTGAAGCAGGATAAGGGTAGCGCAATACTTACTGTACGGCTAGACAATCATGTGGCGATGGGATGTGTGCGTGTGACTGCGTCACATGAAGATTCGGTTGGTTTGGGTGATTTAATGGGTGACATTACGGTTGAAAAAATCACACAACAAGAAGCGGAAACTGTGTAATGGAAATGCTCGCAAATCTTTTTGGTAGTTACTGGCCAGCAGTGCAATTGACCACTTGGACGCTAATTAAAATTGTGGCTATCGTATTACCGTTAATGGTTGCGATAGCCTATTTGACGCTCGCGGAACGTAAGGTGATTGGTTATATGCAAGTGCGCATCGGGCCAAACCGTGTGGGTTATTTTGGTTTGCTGCAGCCAATTGCAGATGGCATAAAACTGCTATTTAAAGAAATCGTCTTGCCTACCGCTTCCAACAAGGCCTTATTTTTTATTGGTCCCATATTGGCTATAGCGCCGGCCTTTGCTGCATGGGCCGTTATCCCATTTGATGCAACCAAGGTACTGGCAAATATTGACGCGGGGCTGTTGTATATTCTTGCGATGACGTCAGTTGCGGTATATGGCGTCATCATCGCGGGCTGGGCTTCAAATTCAAAATACGCGTTCTTAGGCAGCTTGCGTTCGGCCGCACAAATCGTCTCGTACGAAATTGCCATGGGTTTTGCGCTGGTAGGTGTTCTGATGTGCGCAAACTCACTCAATTTGGGCAAAATCGTCATGGGCCAGGAAGGCGGTTTCTGGCATTGGTATTGGCTGCCATTATTTCCCCTCTTTATTGTGTATTTTATCAGTGCTGTGGCCGAAACTAACCGAGCACCATTTGACGTGGCTGAGGGAGAGTCTGAAATTGTTGCAGGTTTTCACGTGGAATATTCAGGTATGGCTTTTGCGATATTTTTCCTCGCTGAATATGCGAATATCTGGCTAGTTTGCGCTCTCGCAGCGACGATGTTCTTGGGTGGATGGTTATCACCTTTCCCATTTTTACCCGATAGCATTTTGTGGTTTTTGGCTAAAATGTGTTTTTTGGTATTTTTCTTTTTATGGTTTCGGGCGACTTTTCCGCGCTACCGTTATGACCAAATCATGCGTTTAGGCTGGAAGGTATTTATTCCAATCACTTTGGTGTGGATTATTTTTGTGGGTGGCATGATGCAAACCTCATTAGGGCATTGGTTCCACTGATATGTTGAAATCAATTAAAAATACATTATCGAGCTTAATGCTGTGGGAACTGCTAAAGGGCATGGCGCTCACAGGCCGTTACTTTTTTGCGCGTAAAATCACTATTCAGTATCCTGAGGAACGTACACCGCAATCCAACCGTTTTCGCGGACTGCATGCGCTTCGCCGCTACCCAAACGGAGAAGAGCGGTGCATTGCTTGTAAATTGTGTGAGGCGGTTTGTCCTGCGATGGCAATTACGATTGAATCAGAGCGGCGCGAGGACAATACACGTAGAACGACAAGATATGATATCGATTTAACAAAATGTATATTCTGCGGATTATGTGAAGAATCATGCCCGGTAGATTCAATCGTAGAAACGCGTATTTTTGATTATCATGGAGAGCAGCGCGGTGACTTAATTTACACCAAAGAAATGTTGCTGGCAGTAGGTGATAAGCATGAGAAACAAATTGCCGCAGACCGCGCGCAAGATAAGAAATTTAGGTAATAAATATGGTATTTACCGATTTTGTTTTTTACTCCTTAGCAGCAATCTTGCTGTTTGCAGGCTTACGTGTAATTACTACGCGCAACCCTGTGCATGCAGCTTTATTTCTGGTATTGGCATTTTTTACTGCAGCAGGCATCTGGCTACTGCTTGAAGCCGAGTTTTTAGCGATTGCGCTTGTTTTGGTGTATGTGGGTGCAGTTATGGTGCTATTTTTATTCGTTGTGATGATGCTGGACATCAACATTGACAAGCTGCGGGAGGGCTTTTGGGAATATTTGCCCATGGCTGGTACGATTGGTTTGCTGATGGCGGTTGAGATGGTAATGGTTTTAGGTGGAAAATATTTTGACGGCCTCAAATTAGAGACCGGCAAAGTGGTCACCAAATCCGCCGATTACAGCAATACCGCTGAAATTGGACGTGTGCTTTACACCGATTATTTATTGCCGTTCGAACTGGCATCAGTTGTTCTGTTAGTGGCGATTGTTGCAGCAATCGTGCTCACTTTAAGAGATAGAAAAGATAGTAAGTCGATGAATCCTGCTGATCAGGTATTGGTTAAGAAGAAGGATCGAATTCGTATCGTGAAAATGGACGCAACGGTTGAAGTTGCAAAACCTGATGAGCCAGTAGCAGAGGAAAAGAAACAATGATTGGTTTGTCGCATTACCTCATTTTAGGCGCATTGCTATTTGCAATAAGTGTGATTGGAATATTTTTAAATCGCAAGAATGTGATCATTTTGCTGATGGCTATTGAGCTGATGCTACTTGCAGTGAATTTGAATTTCATTGCATTTTCACATTACTTAAACGACATTGCTGGCCAAGTATTTGTGTTTTTCATTCTTACCGTTGCTGCCGCTGAGTCAGCAATAGGCTTGGCGATTTTGGTTGTGTTGTTCCGTAATTTGCGCACGATTAACGTGGATGATTTGGATTCATTAAAGGGCTAAAAGAATAAAAATATGACGTTGCCTCAAATCTCATTATTAATAGCAGTGCTACCTTTAATTGCGGCTGCAATTGTAGGACTTTTTGGTCGAAAACTTCCACGTGCAGCAGCGCATTGGCTCACAATTAGCGCCGTGGGTGTTGCGTTTGTATTATCTGCGTACGTGCTAAATGCAACACTTGGGGGCTATGCCTTTAATGGTAATCTCTATACTTGGCTGACATCAGGAGACATTCAATTTAATGTAGGTTTTTTAATTGATAATTTAACCGCTATGATGATGGTCGTGGTGACGTTTGTTTCACTTATGGTGCACATCTATACCATTGGTTACATGGCGGAAGATCCCGGATACAACCGCTTCTTTAGCTACATTTCACTATTTACTTTCTCCATGCTGATGCTGGTGATGAGTAATAATTTTATGCAATTGTTTTTTGGTTGGGAAGCAGTTGGCCTCGTATCTTATTTGTTAATTGGTTTTTGGTACACTCGACCAACAGCGATTTATGCGAATCTTAAAGCTTTTCTGGTTAATCGCGTAGGCGATTTTGGATTTTTGCTTGGTATCGGCATGGTGCTGTATTACTTTGGCAGTTTGGATTATGCCGTTGTGTTCCAGGCGGCACCTAGCATGGCTGATGTGCAGGTAAATATTATTCCAAATGTGCCTTGGTCGCTTATGACGGTGACTTGCATTTTGCTGTTTATCGGTGCTATGGGTAAATCAGCGCAAGTGCCGTTACATGTATGGCTGCCGGACTCGATGGAAGGCCCTACTCCGATTTCCGCATTGATTCATGCTGCAACGATGGTTACGGCTGGGATCTTTATGGTGGCGCGCATGTCGCCCCTGTTTGAGTTGTCTTCAACTGCGCTCTCTTTTGTGATCATCATCGGCGCAATCACCGCCTTATTCATGGGCTTTCTGGGTATTATCCAAAACGATATCAAGCGTGTAGTGGCTTATTCCACTTTGTCGCAGTTGGGCTATATGACGGTTGCACTTGGTGCATCAGCTTATTCAGTCGCGATTTTTCATTTGATGACACATGCATTCTTTAAAGCATTACTGTTCTTGGCAGCAGGTTCGGTGATTATGGGTATGCATCACGACCAGGATATTCGCCACATGGGCAATTTAAGGAAATATATGCCGGTGACCTGGATTACTTCATTAATTGGTTCTCTAGCCTTAATTGGCACGCCATTCTTTGCAGGGTTTTACTCAAAAGACAGTATTATTGAAGCGGCAAAATTCTCCAATATTGCCGGTAGCGGCTTTGCTTATTTTGCAGTATTAGCGGGTGTATTTGTCACTGCGTTTTATTCGTTCCGGCTGTATTTCCTCGTTTTTCATGGTAAGGAAAAATGGCGTATGATTAAACATGACGCACATCACGATAGCCATGAAGATCACCATGGCCTAACCCCTCACGATGATCCGCATGAGCCAGGCTGGGTAGTAAAGTTGCCGTTGATTCTGCTAGCTATACCATCATTCTTCATTGGCTATATTGCCATTGAACCCATGTTGTTCGGTAATTTTTTCAATGATGTAATTCTGGTTGATAATGCAAGTCACCCTGCGATGATGCATTTAGCACATCATTATAAAGAAATCTTGCATTCCCCTGCGGGTATGGCGCTGCATGGTTTGATGACGCTACCGTTTCTATTAGCAGCTAGTGGCGTGGCTTTGGCATGGTTCTTCTACATGAAACGTCCCGATATCCCGGCAAATATTCAACAGCGTTTTATTGTAATTTATAAAATATTAGAAAATAAATATGGTTTCGATAGCTTTAATGAGCGTGTATTTGCTGGTGGTGCGCGTTTAATTGGCAATAAACTGTGGCAAATTGGTGATGTGCAATTAATTGATGGGGCATTGGTAAACGGTACCGCTAACTTGATTGTACGTATTTCAGGCATCATTCGTCATTTACAGTCCGGGCTGATTTATCACTACGCGTTCGCCATGATTATTGGCGTATTTTTGTTGTTAACTTTCTTTATAAAAATTAATTAAATGCTGCAATCTCATGTATTAAGTGTATCCATCTGGCTGCCAATATTGGCTGGCATAGTTGTATTGCTGCTTGGCAGTGATAATAAGGCTAGCTTCACGCGTTGGCTTGCGCTGGCAGGCAGTCTTACAGCTTTTTTTGCTACATTGCCACTTTATACAAAATTTAATTTTGATAAAGGTGCTTTCCAGTTTGAGGAGATGATGCAATGGATTCCTAGTTTTAATATCAATTATCATCTAGGCGTAGATGGTATAGCTGTGCCGTTGATATTACTGACGAGCTTTACCACGGTGATTGTGGTGATTGCAGCATGGGAGGTTATTACAAAAAATATTGCACAGTACATGGCTGCATTCTTAATCATGAGCGGCTTGATGATAGGCGTGTTCAGTGCGCTGGATGGTATTTTGTATTATGTGTTTTGGGAGGCGATGCTCATTCCCATGTTCTTGGTGATTGGTATTTGGGGTGGAGCGAATCGTGTTTACGCGACTATTAAATTTTTTCTATACACATTGCTAGGTTCCTTGCTGATGTTGGTTGCGTTTATCTATTTGTTTCATAAAACAGCTAGCTTCGAGGTGACTGACTACTATCAATTGCCACTTACTTTAAATGAACAGATTTTGATTTTCATGGCATTTTTCATGGCATTTGCGGTGAAAATCCCGATGTGGCCGGTACATACATGGTTGCCAGACGCTCACGTAGAGGCACCCACCGGCGGCTCTGTGGTGCTAGCGGCGATTATGCTGAAACTTGGAGGTTATAGTTTTATCCGTTTTGCTATGCCAATCGCACCAAATGCCGCACATTATTTATCTGGTTTTATGATTACGCTTTCCCTGATTGCAATTGTTTATATTGCGTTGGTCGCACTGGTGCAAAAAGATATGAAAAAGCTCATTGCTTATTCGTCTATCTCGCATATGGGCTTTGTGACTTTGGGATTTTTCATATTCAGTCAATTAGGGCTAGAAGGTGCGGTTGTGCAAATGATTTCACATGGGTTTATTTCTGCGGCAATGTTCTTGTGCGTTGGCGTGATGTATGACCGCATGCATAGCCGTCAAATTGCAGATTATGGCGGCGTAGTAAATACTATGCCGATTTTTGCGGCATTCGTGGTGTTATTTGCCATGGCCAATAGTGGGCTGCCAGGCACATCGGGCTTTGTTGGCGAATTCATGGTGATTATGGCCGCAGTTAAATTCAATTTCTGGGTGGCATTCTTGGCGGCAACCACCCTGATATTTGGTGCAGCGTATACATTGTGGATGGTGAAGCGGGTCTTTTACGGAGAGGTTGCCAATCATCATGTCGCTGAATTAACAGATATTAATAAACGTGAATTTTTTATCTTAGCGATGCTTGCTGTTATGGTAATAGGTTTGGGTGTGTATCCTAAACTGATCACCGACTTTACCCACGTTAGCGCATTGCAATGGTTGAGTCATATGGCAATCAGCAAATTGCCAGTGTCGGGAATATAGTTATGGAAAATATTCAGATTGACCTGATTACAGTGTTGCCAGAGTTGACCGTGCTATCTATGGCGATGTTTATTTTGTTGGCAGGATTATTTTTAAAGCCAAAAAATAGAATTGTTATTTATGGCTTCGCGCAATTTACCCTACTGGCGGCTGCCTATTTTACTGTGGCTACGCACAACCCAGCTGTTGGTTATGCTTTTAGTGATATGTTTGTAGATGACACATTAAGCGATGTGCTCAAGTTGATGATTTACTTTGGCACCTCAATAATGCTTGTCTATACGCGTAACTACATGATGCTTAGAAATATGTTCCGTGGTGAATATTATTCACTTGTGTTATTTTCAGTTTTAGGCATGATAATTATGGTGTCAGGCCAAAGTCTTCTCACCATTTACATGGGGCTTGAATTACTTTCGCTTTGTCTATATTCACTCGTTGCGCTTGATCGTGACAACGCCAAATCATCCGAAGCCGCAATGAAGTATTTCGTACTCGGTGCGTTAGCTTCTGGCATGCTGTTATATGGTATGAGCATGATTTACGGCATGACCGGCAGCTTGAATTTGGCGGAAATTTCGAGCGCGTTGCAAGAAAACAACCCTAAAAATCCAGTTTTGATATTGGGATTGGTATTTATTGTTGCAGGCTTGGCCTTTAAATTTGGCGCAGTGCCGTTTCAAATGTGGGTGCCTGATGTGTATCAAGGCGCACCTACCAGCATCACAATGTTGATTGGTTCGGTGCCAAAATTTGCTGCATTTGCAATCGCTATCCGCTTGTTGGTGCAAGGATTGCACCCGCTAACAGCCGATTGGCAAGATATGTTGCTAGTTATGGCCGTATTGTCTATTGCCATCGGAAACATCACAGCAATTGTGCAAACCAACTTAAAGCGCATGCTGGCATATTCTACTATTTCGCACATTGGCTTTTTGCTGTTCGGGTTAATGAGTGGCAGCCTGAACGGCTTTGCCTCGAGCATGTTCTATATTAGTGCCTATGTGCTGATGACATTGGCTGGTTTCGGCATGATTTTGCTGCTCTCTCGCAAGGGATTTGAGGCTGAAAACCTGGATGATTTGAAAGGCCTCAATCAGCGTAGTCCATGGGCAGCGTTTCTCATGCTCATCACCATGTTTAGCATGGCTGGCGTGCCGCCAACAATTGGCTTCTATGCTAAATTTACCGTGTTGCAGGCCGCTTTGCAGGCAGGTTTTCTTTGGGCTGTGGTGTTTGCGGTTCTGATGGCGGCAATAGGCGCCTTCTACTATTTGCGCGTTGTGAAACTCATGTATTTTGATGCGCCCCAGGATAATTCAGCTATTAGCGCTCCCCTTGATATGAGATTTGTCCTCAGTATTAATGCTGTAGGACTGCTTGTGCTCGGTTTAATGCCACAAATACTACTGAATATTTGCGGCACAGCGATTGCAAGAAGTTTGCAATAACGGATTCGTTAATTAGAATTATTCTTGAAATTTATAAGATAAAAAAGCCAGACTTTTAGTCTGGCTTTTTCCTTTTAGTCTGGCTTTTTCACTGACCTGCTACAAATTAGTACTGGTCGAACATCCTGCCATCCCCTAATAGGTGGGCTTGACAATCAAGCTTCTTGTTCAGGCAATTATCAATGAACGTCTTCATAAACGTTTCATCCCACCCATTTACCCAGTCGGCATGTCCAGAGTATCCACCGGGTGAAGTAGTTGCGTAGTTATCACTCGCCAGTCGCCACTTAGTCGTATCGGTAGATGCGTCGATTTTGAAGTTGACCGTAATCGTTATGCCAGGAATGATGATTGGATGTGTCGCAGGGCAACCGCCTTTACTGTAAGCCATGTGG
>Ga0209254_10000085_pt1 | contig 56816 bp, 37 predicted proteins | sample FrelakmetDIP11DI_FD_187148 | JGI IMG/M metagenome (GOLD analysis project Ga0209254, IMG submission 187148) | Freshwater lake sediment microbial communities from the University of Notre Dame, USA, for methane emissions studies - DIP11 DI (SPAdes)... | ecosystem: Environmental > Aquatic >...
AAAACGACCAAACTCGGTACGCAGAACAAACGCCTGAAGGCCGCGTGGGATCAAGATTATCTACTCGCGTTGCTGACCAAATAAGATGCAATTGCCCTACTCTGACCGCCGCGTTTCTTGCGTCAAGGTTTGGTAATGATATAATCAAGCGTAGCCGAGGCGCTTATGCCCATTGCCACCATCCTTGTCGTCGAAGATGATCCGCTCCAGTTGGATATGCTGGAAATGATCTTGACGCGCCATGACATGGCGATCTTGCGCGCTGGTACTGCCGAGGTGGCGCTCCAGCTCTACCAGCAGCACGGCGAGATCGATCTCATCCTGTTGGACGTGATGCTGCCCGGCCAACTCGATGGCATTGCGGTGTGCCGCCGGGTGCGCGCCGATCAACATCGCCAGTATGTCCCCATCGTCATGGCCACGGCGCTGGGCAAGACCGAACAGCTGGTGCAGGGTCTGGACGCCGGCGCCGACGACTACATCACTAAGCCGTTCAGCTCGCGCGAATTGATAGCGCGCGTGCAAGCAGGGCTGCGCATCCGCCGCACACAACGCGACCTTGCCGAAACGCAGAGCCGTTATCGCTTGTTGGTGGAGACCGCGCGCGATCTGATCTTTGCGCTGGATGTGCGCGATCAACTTACCTACATCAGCCCCATGAGTGAAACGCTGACCGGCTACCTGCCGGAGGCATTGCTAGCCGATCCACGTCCCTTCGCGTGCTTCGTGCATCCTGACGATGCGCAGCGCCTCGACGAATGGCATACGCACTTGCGCGATCATCCTGAAGGCAGCGATCTGGAATTTCGCATCCGGCGCGCCGACGGTGAACTGCGCTGGGGCACACTGTCGTGGACGACCATTTACAGTCGCGAAGGCAGCCCCTCCGGCGTGCAGGGTACCATCCGCGACATCACTCATCGCAAAGCAGTGGAAGCGGCCACCTGGCGACGCTCTCAAGAGTTGGCTGCTTTAAACCTCATCGCGGCGCGCTTGAACCAGTCGCTGCAGCTCGGCAATACCCTGGCCGATGCGCTGCAAGTGCTGCTGGAAGTGGTGGACGTTGAGTTCGGCGCGGTGCACACCATTCACGATCGAAATGCCGTCCTGCGCGCAGCCCACGGCCTGTCTGAGACGCACGCGCAGCGCCTGCCCGGCCCGAGTGGGTTGGCGCGCTGGCTCCGTGGCAACCTGGACGTCCTGCGCGAAGCCTGCGACGACAGCCGCGGGCAGATCGATGAGCTGCTCAAAGCGCTGGGAATACAGGTTATTGTGACGGTGCCTCTGCGCGAACGCGGGGAACTCAATGGCTTTCTGACGCTGGCCAGCCGCTCGATCGATAAGTTTGAAGCCACGGAAATCACGCTCATCAGTACCGTGGCAGAGCAAATCAGCGCGGCGATGGCCAATGCGCATTTGTTTGAAGAAGCCCAACACCGGGCTGACGAGCTGTCAATTCTGTATGATGTCGGCCTGATGCTGACGTCCACCCTGGATCTAACCAAGGTACTCCGCGTGATCATGGAAGCTGCCGTCAGCATGCTGCAGGTGGAAGCTGGCTCGGTGCTGTTGCTGGATGAAGACACGCAAGAACTGGAATTTGTGGCCGCGGTCGGAGCCGGATCAGAGCAAGTGACGGGACTGCGTTTGCCGGCAGGCGCCGGGGTGGCCGGCCAGGCGTTAAGTGAAGGTCGATCGCTGCTGGTGGACGATACCCAGCGCAGCGCGAATTTTTACGAGGCCGTTGATCACTTGACGGGGCTCAACACCCAACGGCTCATCGCCACGCCGCTGCGCGTGAAAGAGCGCTTCATCGGCGTCATGGAAGTCATCAACAAACGCAGCGGCCCCTTCACAGAGGCCGACGTGCGGGTGCTGGACTTGCTGGCGCCAACGGCCGCCGCCGCCATTGACAACGCGCGCCTGTATGCGCGCGAAACCCAGCTGACGGAGGAAGTCCGCCGCCACAATCGCGAGCTGAGCGCGCTACATGCCATCTCTGCGGCACTCAGCCAGTCCCTTGAAATTCAAGACGTGCTCGACGCGGCGTTGATGGTCCTGCAGCCGCAGTTTGAATACGACGGCGGCTGCATTTGCCTGACCGGCGACGAGACGACTCACCTAGTACGTGCGCATCACACACCATCAGAGGGCATTGTGTTGAGCGAGGATTGCCGGATTGCGCTTGACTTTGTCGATAATGCCATTGCCACGCGGACGGTGCACGTCCTGAAGGATTCCAGCCAACTCGATCGAGCAGCGGCGTCTGCCTGGGCCGCGGCGCAAATCGGCGCATTTGCGGCCGTTCCTCTGTGGGGGCATGACACCGTGCAAGGTGGCTTGGCCATTGCCTGGCGCAATCCGCGCCCATTCGATCAACCCACCGTACAATTGTTGGCGGCCATCGGCCAACAGATTGGGGTGGCGCTGGAACGTGCTTCACTCTATGATGTAGCTCAGCGCCGCGCGCATGAGATTGAGCGTTCCTACGCCCAGCTGGTGCAGTCAGAGAAGTTGGCGGCGACGGGACGACTGGCTATGTCTCTGGCGCACGAGATCAACAATCCCCTGCAAGCGATTCAAAACTGCCTGCACCTGGTGCTGGAATTTCCACTGCCTGATGATCGCAAAGATGAATATCTGAAGATGGCGCGTGAAGAGGTGGAACGGCTCAGCATCCTGGTGCAGAGCATGCTCGATTTCTACCGGCCGGCACGCGGGGGCCAAATGATTGCCAATGTGCGCGCCGTACTCGATCGGGTTCTGGCCTTGTCCGATCAGAAACTGCGCGGCAACCAGATCGAAACCATCGTTCAATGTCCGATCGAACCTCTGATCGTGCAGGCGCCTGCCGATCAGCTCAGTCAGGTCTGCCTGAATCTGATCATGAACGCCGCCGAAGCTATGGAGCAAGGCGGCACGCTGCGGATTGACGCCAAACCGATCGAGCAGATGATCGAGATCTGCTTTAGCGACACAGGCGCCGGCATTCAACCCGAAGTATTGGCGCACATCTTCGAACCGTTCTACACAACCAAGGAAGAGGGCACCGGCCTGGGCCTGGCGATCAGCTATACGCTGATCGAGCGGCAGGGCGGCGTCATGCAGGTAGAAAGTGAAGTAGGACGCGGAACGCTGTTTACCATTCGCCTGCCGCGTGCTGAACAGCCGGCAGAGGCCATGCCGGGCTAAATGGCGTGGCAGGGGAGAGAACCATGTTACAGGGCGCACGCATTCTTATCGTCGACGACGAACGCACCACGCGCTTGTCACTATCCGAGATCTTCTCGCTGCGGGGAGCCACCACGACCACTGCGGCCGACGGCGACGAAGCCCTGGCGCTGATTCAGCGCACGGCGTTTGATCTGATCATCCTCGATGTCAAGATGCCGGGTATCAGCGGCCTGCAAGTTCTGGAGCACGTGCAGCAGCACGCACCGGGCACCATCTGCATCCTGCTGACCGCTCACGCCACCATTGACTCTGCCATTCGCGCTTTGCGGCAAGGCGCTTTTGACTACGTGTTGAAGCCTGCGCAGCCTAAAACGATCATTGAAGTGGTGGAACGCGGTCTGGCCAAGCGGCAGGATTTTATGCGGCGGCAGAATCTGGTTGACTTGATGGAGCAGACGGTCGAAGCGTTCAAGGCGGGCGCTCCACCCCCGATCGCGCCAGCCCCTGCGCCTGGCCCAAGCAATCCTATTTTGACCGCCGGCAACTTAACCGCCGACCTGCACCGCCGCGAAGCAAAGTTGGACGATCGGATTCTGGAGCTCACACCCACCGAGTTCGATACCCTGGCCTATTTCATCAGAAATGCCGAACGAGTCGTGAGCTGCCGCGACCTGGTCAAGGCTGTGCACGGCTATGACACCACCGAGAACTCCGCCCGTCCCATTATGCGCGTCCACATTCATCGTCTGCGTCAGAAGATCGAGCTGGACGCCGCTGACCCGATACGGCTCGTGACCATTCGTTCCGCCGGGTACATGCTGACCACTCAACCCCGCCCCCAATAGCGCCCCTTTCCATGAAAACGGGCTTCGTTCTGAAGCCTGTTTTCCGCTGTCCGGGCAAGGGTTTCGCAATACAGCTGCAACGTAACAGAAAGTTTATCGAGTAGCCTTTATGGTACTCTACGATTGCTGTTGTTAGGCCGACGACCGGCGTGTGCCAGTCGTCTGAAGGTTATCTTTTAAGGAGATGGGCATGAGTTCCGCACGTATCCTCGTTGTTGACGATGAGCCACATACACGCGACTTCATATGCGATGGCCTGAGCGCTCTGGGCATCGCCGACGACGCGCTGGGCGTTTCCACCGCCGATGAAGCCATTGCCGAAGTATCGCGTCAGGTACCCGATCTTGTCATCACAGACATACGAATGCCAGGACTTAATGGCCTGGACCTGGCCCGCTATCTGCGGCAGACCTATCCTGACACTAAGGTGATCGTCGTCACCGGCTACAGCACTCGCGACATTGAAAAAACGGCGTTGGCCTTGTCGGTCACAGCTTTGCTCAAAAAACCGTTTGGTCTGGACACTTTAGGCGAGATCGTCCGCAAGACCCTCAGCAATGGCGGCTCGACCAATAAGTCCGCGGGGGAAATCGCTCCGCTATCTGTGGAGCCGCTCGAGCGGCAGGTGAGCATCCTCAAGCGGGATACGGGCGCCCTGTGGGTCGGCCTCTATACGGCTGCCGGCCAGCTCGTCGCACACACTGGCTTCAACGACAACCTTGATCGAACGGTGGATCAGATCATGCTTCAAACCTGGCCCGGCCAGATCGCCCAGTTCACCGATCGGGCTGGGCCGTGCTTCTTGTTCATCGATCGCCAGCCACACGATATCTACTTGAGCAGCGTCGGCGCTGATCATTGCGTGGCGCTGATCTACGATCGGCGCTGGCAGACCAACCGCATGGGAACCGTATGGCTGACTGCGCGGCAAAGTGCGCAAGAGATGGCACGCTTGTTGGCGCAAACAGCTAAATTGCCATAACCGATCGGGATGGCTATGTCCTGATAGAAATGAGGCTCTATGAGCAAACGTATCCTGTACATCGAAGACAATCCAGAGAACCGCTTGCTGATGCGCCGCGTGTTGATGGCCGAAGGCTATACCATGGAAGAAGCCTCCGACGGCAACTCGGGCTTGCAGAAAGCGGCCGAAAGTCCGCCGGATTTGATCTTGATGGACATCAACCTGCCAGAGATCGACGGCTACGAGGTCACGGCCCGCCTGAAGCAGCTGCCGAATTTGACGGGTGTGCCCATCATCGCCGTCACCGCCAACGTGATGAAAGGCGATCGCGAAAAGACGCTCGCCGCCGGCTGCGATGGTTACATCCAAAAGCCGATTGACATTGACCAGCTGCCAAGCCAGATTGAAAGTTTTCTGAAAAAGGAATAAGCCATGACGGACAATTCTATGCCAGTTCCCGCCGCCGCACACAACCATACTCCCATCGAGCCTGCCAACGCCTATGTGCTGGTAGTAGAAGATAACATTCAGAATTTCGTGTTGATTGCACGCCTCATGGCCTTTCTCGGCGTCAAGCAATGCCAGTGGAAGGCCTCTGGCTGGCAGGTTCTGGAATTCGCCGACAGTATGCCGCGCGTCGATCTGATCCTGATGGACATTCACCTGCCGTACGAAGATGGCTTTGAAGCGCTGGCCCGCTTGCGCAATGAGCCCCGGTTCAAAGACACCATGATTGTGGCCGTCACCGCCGATGCGAACGAGGGCACTTTTAAGCGCGCCAAGCAGTCCGGGTTTGACGGGTTCATCGGCAAGCCGATTGATCCCGATCACTTCCCCGATCAGATTAAGGCGATTCTGCGCGGTGAAGCCGTGTGGCACATTCGCTAAGGCGCAATACCGAGAGAATTCCGGGATCCTATTGTGAGCACCGTGCCTGCCTTGAGCGCCAAGCCCCTCAAGATCGCAGTCGGCAGTCAGAAGGGCGGCGTGTCCAAGACGACTACCACGCTGTCGCTGGGTGCTTGCCTGGCCGAAGACAACAGCCAGCCGGGGCACAGCGTGTTGTTGATCGATCTTGACCCACAGGCCAATTTGACCATGGCGCTGGGGGTCAACCCCGGCGGTCTGCGCCGCATGATCGGCGACGCACTGCTGGAACAGTCGTCGCTATTGGCCATCAGCCGCGAAAGCGCAGTGCCCCGCCTCGATCTGGTGCCTGCTAATCAGGGCCTGTTGGTGCTGGACAAAGTGTTGTTTGGGCGTCCCGGTTTCGAATATCGCTTGCGGCAGCAGCTAGGCGGCCCGATCCGGCAGCAGTACGATGTCATCATTCTTGACTGCCCGCCGGCTTTTGGCACGCTGACCATGAACGCCCTGACGGCGTCTGATCTGTTGTTGATTCCAGTGCCCTGCGACTATTTTTCGGCCCGGTCGCTGCAGCAATTCCTGGAACTGGTCGATCTGGTGCAGCACAACACGAACCCGGCGCTGCGCTTCCGAATCTTGATCACGATGTTCGATAAGCGCAATCGTATCAGCCACATCGTTCAAGATCAGGTCCGGCGAAAGTACGGCAGCCTGGTATTCAATACCATTATTTCGATTGACACCAAACTGCGCGAAAGCCCGGTGATCGGCCAACCGATTACGCAGTATGCCCCAAACTCGCGGAGCGCCCAGGAGTATCGCGCGCTCGCCACGGAGTTGACGCAAGATGAGCAAACGCGATCGTCATCTCAAGCAGCGGCTTGACGAGCTCTTCTCTCCGCCCACCGAGCCGGCGCCCGCGCAACCGGAAACGACAGCCGGGCAACCGGAGGTTGAACCAACGGGGCTGGCCGGCTCGATCGGGCGGGCGGCATCTGCCGTAGATGTGTCGTATTTGAAGACCGTGATCGAACAGCTGCCCCTGCCCGCCTACCTCAAGGATCGCGAGCACACCTGGGTAGCAGTGAATGCAGCGTTTGCACAGCTCAACGGCCATACGCCAGAATCATTGCTGGGGCACACCGATAAGGAGCAAGCCGATGACGCCTGGCAGCTGGACGATCGCGTTCTGGACAGCGGCCAACAGGATTTGTCGGAGGACACCAGCGCCCAACCTGATGGATCGATCCGTACACGTCGCATACGCCGCACACCGCTGCTGAACGCGCAGCACAAGGCTGAGTATGTGATGGGCGTGGTTCAGGATACGTTCGCAGCGCCGCCCATTCAGACACAAGCCCAAGCCGCGGCAGCGATCGACGAAAACCTGTCCCGCGATCTGTTTGATAACACCGATTCCTTTCTGAACTCCGTCTTTGAGAACCTGCCCGTTGCGCTGTTCATGAAAGACGCGGCAGAACTGCGCTTCGTGCACTGGAACAGAATCATGGCGGACCTGATTGGCCCGACACGCGACGAGGTAATCGGGAAGAACGATTACGATTTCTTTCCGCCTGCTGAAGCGGAGTTCTTCATCACCAAAGATCGCGAGGTTTTGTCCAGCGGCCAGATGCTCGATATCCCGGAAGAGCCAATCGAAACGCGGCATCACGGCCAGCGCCTCTTGCACACGCGGAAAGTTCCACTGTATGCAGCCGATGGTACGCCCAAATACCTGTTGGGAATCTCCGAGGACATCACCGACCGCAAGCGCGTGGAGGCCGAACGTGAACGGTTGCTGGCCAATATGGAACGCCGGGCCGTTCAGCTGCAAACGGCGTCGGAAATCTCCAACGCCGTCAGCACTATTCTCGAGTTGGGTGAGCTGCTGCCGTTTGTTGTGGAACGGATTCAGCAGCGCTTCGGCCTCTACTACGTCGGCCTGTTTTTGGTCGATGAACCCCGGCAATACGCGATTCTACGCGCTGCTACGGGTGAAGTGGGACAGCAGATGCTGACAGGCCGCTACCAATTGGCGCTAGACGATCATTCCATGATCGGTTGGTGCATCCAGCATCAGGCGCCACGCATTGCGCTGGATGTGGGCGAAGATGCCGTGCGCTTCAACAATCCCTATCTACAAGACACCCGCTCGGAATTGGCCCTGCCGCTGGTATCGCGCGGCCAGGTGCTGGGCGCCATGACGGTGCAAAGCGCGCAGGCAGCGGCGTTTAGCGAACAAGACATCATCATTCTGCAGACCATGAGCAATCAAGTGGCAACGGCCATCGCAAATGCACAATTGCTGGAGCAGGCCAGCCTGGCTCGCCGGCAGGCGGAAACACGCTTGCGAGAGACGCAATTCCTGCGCAGCGTCGGCCAGGCAGTCTCGTCTTCCTTGGATCTGTCCAGCGTGATGGATGTGGTTGTCGGTGCGCTGGAACAAGAATTAGGCTTCACGCACATCGCCCTGGCTCTCGTAGACAAGTCAGCCGGAACCATCTCCATCCCGCGCGCCGCCGGCACCGCGGCTGCACTGCAAGGGTTGACTCGATCGATTGACGAACTACACCACGACATTTTGCTGGATGTGCTGAACAAAGGCCAGATCGAGGTACTGGACGGCTGGGATGATCGCTTTGATCGAGAAATCTACGAGAGGCAGGGGCACGCCGCACTGGTGCGTGCTTTTGTGCCCCTGCAGCTGCGTGGTGAATCGATCGGCTTGCTAGAGGTCGGCTATGACCGCGCGGAACGTACGCGTATCACGCCTGAAGAAGTGCGCCTGTTGGGCAGTCTGGCTGATCAGATCGCCATTTCCGTTGGCAATGCGCGGCTATTTAAGGAAAGCCAGCAGCGCGTTACCGAGCTGGCGGTCGTCAACGAAATCGGTCGCACCCTGACCTTGACGCAAGACATGCAACAGCTATTCGTGACGATTCACCAACAAATCAGCCGGCTCTTTGATGCGTCGAACTTCTACATTGCCACCTACGATGGCGGCGACGAGTGGTCGCTCGATTATCAAGTTGAGCACAACCAAGTGCAGCCTGTAACGAAGCACAAACTAGGCGGAGGCCTGACCAGCTACATCTTGCAGACACGGCAGCCGATTCTGTTCCGATCAGAGCAAGAGGACCTGGCCTTCCATGATCAACAGCACCTGCCCACGATCGGTGAAATCGCGAAATCGTGGATGGGCGTTCCACTCATTGCCAGCGGCAGCATCATCGGCGCGATGGGCATTCAGAGTTACGAGCACGAGGGGCTATACACCGAGCAAGACGCGGCCCTTTTTTCGACCATTGGTACGCAAGCGGCTACTGCCATTCAGAATGCGCGCCTGCTGGAACAGGCGAAGAACACAGCACGTCGTGAGCAAATCTTGCGCGAGATTACCTCACGGGTGCGCAGCACCACTGATCCCGACACCATTGCGCGCACCGCCATTCGCGAGCTGGGATTGGCGTTGGGGCGGCAGACCTTCATTCAACTGGGTGACGCCGAACAGTTGAGCAGAGCGCCGCAGGTTAGCCAGGAGGTGCCTGCCTCAGGCAATGGCCTCAAGGCCGATGGAGAAGGAGGCCGGTAAGATGCATCAGCGGCTAGCCACCCAAATCCGAGAACAAATGAATCTGCTGGTCGATCAATATGACGCACGGCTACGCCTCGTTCCCGGCTATGCCGACCTGCCACAGCCGGCCCGCCATGATCTGGAACGGCGCGTCCTGCAGCTCATCGCCGATTGCCTAGACGCCAACGACAACCGCCCGTTGATTCAGTATATTCAAGATCGAGCTGAACAGGTTCTGACGCACGCCTTTCAGCCCGAGTGGTTTCAGCAAGCAGTTATCATTCCACAGGATATCATCAGCCCGCTGATCGAGACCGTGGGAGAGAGCGACTTCGTCTGGCGCTCACTGGGGCAGGCCCAGACGACGGCCTGGGAAATCGTGGCGCGCGAGCGGCGGCGCATTGAGCTGACGCTGCGCGAGAGTGAAGCGCGCTACCAAACGATTTTCGATGCCACACCGATCATGTTCTGGCTGAAGGATGTGCACAATCGCACCTTACGCATCAACAAGGCCGCTGCGACTTTTGAAGGCGTCACTCCGGCAGATGTTGAAGGCAAGTCGGCGTATGACTTGTATCCGCGCGAGCAGGCCGAAGCCTTCTATCAGGACGATCTGGAAGTCATTCGATCGAACAAGCCTAAGCTGGGCATTGTCGAGCAGCACACCTCGGTGGGCACGGGCAAGTTGATGTGGGTGGAAACCGGCAAGACGCCCGTGCATAACGATCGAGGTGAGACGGTCGGTGTGCTGGCGTTTGGCGTCGACGTGACGGAACGCAAACGAGTGGAAGAGCAGGTCCAGGAATCGCTCGTCCGCCGTAGCATTCAGGTTCAGACTTCTACTGAAGTAGCGCAGGAGATTGCTGCTGCCACCGATCTGAACGAGCTCTTCCAGCGTGTGGTAACACTGATCAAGGAACGCTTCAATTTCTATCATGCCCAGCTTTTCCGATATGAACCGGGCCAGGATGCCGTAGTTCTAGTTACGGGCTACGGCGAGGTCGGCCAGAAGATGTTGGAGGCCGGACACAAGTTACAAATGGGGCGCGGCGTCGTGGGCACGGCGGCCGCCAGCGGCGAATCGATTTTGGCCGCCGACGTAGCCCAAGACAAGGACTGGCGGCCCAATTCTAATTTACCCAACACGCGCGGCGAGCTGGCTGTCCCCATCAAGTGGCGCAAGCAAGTGCTGGGCATTCTGGATGTGCAGAGTGATCAGGCGGGAGCGCTGACCAACGATGATCGCTTGCTGCTGGAAGGCCTGTGCGGTCAGATCGCCATCGCCATGGAAAGCAAACGCCTGCTCGACAGTGTCCAACAATCTGAGCAGCTGATGCGCACCCTGATCGATGCCGTACCCGCTTACATCTACGCTAAAGATCTGCAGGGCCGACATCTACTGGGCAATGCCGCTCTCGCGCAGCTCTACGGCCTGAATTCGCCAGCCGAGCTGCTGGGCAAGACCGATTTCGATTTCTATGCGCGCGAGTTAGCGGAACAGTATCAAGCCTCGGAACTGCCGATCCTGCGGGATGGCGCAAGCCTGATAGCCCACGAAGAGCCGAATATCGGCGTGGACGGACGACTGCGATGGAATTCCACCACCAAAGTGCCGCTGTGCAATGCTCTGGGCCAAATCATCGGGTTGGTCGGCATCACCAGCGACATCACCGAGCGTAAGCGCGTCGAACAACAGATGGAGGAGACGCTGCGTGAAACGGAGCGGTTGTATGCTGCCGTCAGCCACGATAGCTGGCAAGCGTATCGCCAAACCGGCAGTTTGCGCCAAGGCTACATGTTCGATCGTGCGGTGATTCGGCCGGTTGAAAGCGTGTGGGAACCCGAAATTGTGCAGGCGCTCGATCAACGAGCACTGGTTACCTCACAATCTGGACAGCGGCCGGTGGCGGTTACACCTCTCTCTGTGCGTGGTGAGGTTATCGGCGCGCTGGGCGTGTACGACGATCCCGCGCACCCTTTGGGCAAAAAAGATCTGGATCTCATCGAAGCCGTGTCAGAACAGGTGGCCTTGGCGTTGGAGAACGCCCGCCTGTTCGATCAGAACCAGCGTGACGCCGAGCGTGAACATACGCTCAACCGCATCACCAGCCGGGTCCGCAGCGCACGTTCAGTGGATGAAGTGCTGGCGATCGCCGCTCAGGAATTGCGGATGGCGACAGGGGCCTCGCGCAGCATGATTGAAATACAGCCAAACCAAGATCAGCTCGCTCGGCCTGGCGAAGGAGTGAGAGCATGAGAAATCCTATTCGCGATCTCTCCCTGCGGGCCAAGCTCACGCTGGCTTTTTCAATGACCGCCATCGCGACCGTGATCATTGTGGCAGCGGTCTACTACTACACTCTGCAAAACCAGTCGCTGCAAGAATTTCGGAAGCGGGTGGCAAACGCCGCTGCCATTGCGGCGCTGCAACAGAATGGCGACGAGTTCGCGCAGATTTCCTCGGCGCAGGATCCGCTCTATGAGAAGTTCCGCGTGCAGAATCTGAAGATACGTCGCACTGATCCCGAGTTTGTATTTGTTTACACACTTCGCCAGGATGACGAGGGCCTGTACTTTGTAGTAGACGCCGGCGAACCTGGCGAAGAGAACATTTCCGCCTTCGGAGAGAGATATGACGATCCCAGTATTACGCTGGCGAGTAACTTCGACACGCTGACGGCAGCCATATCTGACCCCGAAATATATACCGACCGCTTTGGTTCCTTCCTGTCGGGCTATGCGCCCATCTTTACCGCAGACGGGCAACAGGCAGGCGTCATTGGAGTGGACATCAGTGCCGATACGATCGTGAACCAGCAGCGGCAGCTATTGAATCGGACCCTGCTGATCGTGTTCTTCACCGGACTTGCCAGCGTACTTCTGGGATATTTCTTTGGAAACCTGCTGGCCCGACCCATTGAGAGGCTCACCTCTGACACAGATAAGTTTGCGGCGGGAGATTTGTCGTTTCGCACGGAAATCACCAGCCATGATGAAGTTGGAAAGCTGGCTCTGTCATTCAATTACATGGCCGACCAAATCCAGGCGCTGGTGTCGGGGTTGGAAGAGCGCATTGCGGCTCGCACCGAACAGCTGCGCGCCAGCGCCGACGTGGGCCGCGCGGCGGTGTCAATTCTGGATACGAATCAACTGCTGCGCGAGATCGTGAACCTCATTACCGATCGCTTTGGCTTCTACTACGCGGCGGTCTTCCTGGCCGACAGTGCCAACCAGTGGGCCGTGCTGCGCGAAGCGACAGGCGAAGCCGGGCGCATCCTGAAAGAACGCCAACACCAACTTGAGATCGGCGGACAGTCGATGGTGGGCACGGCGATGAAGACCCGCAAAGCGCGCATCGCCTTGGAGGCGGGCGATGAAGCGGTGCGCTTTGCCAATCCGCTGCTGCCGGAAACCCGATCGGAAATCGCGCTGCCGTTGGTGATAGGCAGCCGCGTCATTGGCGCGCTGGATGTGCAGTCCACACAGCGCGCGGCCTTCGATGAAGCCAGCGCCGCCGTGCTGCAAACGATGGCCGATCAGATCGCCATCGCGCTCAGCAATACGCTTCAATTCAATCAAACTCAGTCGGCCCTGCGACGCTCCCGCCAGTTGTACGAGGCCGGCCGCGCGCTTACCGCCGCCAGTGATGTACAGGGCATTCTGAACGCCTTCGTCGAACATGCCACACCGCAGGCCGATCGGGCCAGCGTGTTGTTATTCGGGCCGCAGACGAGCGAGGGCCGCTGGTCGCACGTCGAGTATGGCGCGAGCTGGATTCGCCCCGGTCTGGAGCAGGAGCTGCAAGCCATCCCGACAGGCACGAGCCTGACGCCGGAGCAGTTGCCGGTCCTGCGGCTGTTGAAACCCGATGAGCCGCTGTTGATCTCCGATGTGCAGACCGCGGAGCTTAATCCGGATATTCTGCTGCTGCTTCAACGCTTCGGGGCGGCGGCCATCATCGGCATCCCGCTTAACGTCGGCCGCCAGTCGCTGGGCTTCATCATGATTGGCTTCCGGCAAGCGCAGGTCTTTGATGCCGGCAACATCGACCCGCTGATGGCGCTCGCCAGTCAAGCCGCCATCGCCATCCAGAACCAGCGCTCACTGGCTGAAGCCCAGACCACGCTGAGACAACTGGACGAGGTTAATCGGCGCTTGACGGGCCAGACCTGGCAACAATATCTGAGTGTAGTAGGGGGCGCAATTTGCACGATTGACGTGGGGCCCGGCATGCCGGCTGAAGCAGATGCTTCACCTTTGCCCACGGCACTCTCCGCGCCGGTGGTGATCCATGGTCAGGAGATTGGCGTGCTGCGCCTGGAAGATGCAGCACCCGATCGGGAGTGGACGCCCAACGAAAGGGCGCTCATTCAAGCGGTAGCGGGTGAAGTAGCGATCGCCGTCGAGAACGCCCGCCTGATCGAGCAGACCGAGCGCCGCGCTCAGCGGGAGCACATCGTCGCCGAGATCAGTAACGAGATGTTTGCGGCTAACGACATCGAATCTATTCTGCGCACTGCCGGAGATGAATTGGGCCACGTCTTGCGCTTGAGTCGGGTTGCGGTACGGCTTGGCAAGAGCCACGCTAGGGTAGGAGACCGTTATGAGCCGCATGTCACCTGAGACTGCTCACTTAACACTGGAATCGGTCAGTCGCACGCAAAGCGTGCGGACGCGGCTCCTAGTCCTGTTAGGGACATCACTGCTGATCATGTTCGTCGTCATCGGCCTCAGCGTGTATTTCCTGCTATTCCGCTTCGAGCAGGGGATGTGGCACGATCGGCAACAGGAAGCCGCGCATTACTCCAGCCAAATTACAGGGAGTTTCTTGAGGAACGTGGAAAACTCGCTGGCCGCGATCGCCGCAGTAGCGCCCGAGCGCATCGCGGCCCGGCCGGAGGAAGTACAGAACCTGCTCCTCGACGAGCCAGCTCTGCTGGAAGTCATTCGCCTAGACCAGCAGGGCAAGCCACTAGCCAGCGCTTACCGGGATCTGCCCGTCTTGACCAACCAGTTCACCGTCTCGCAATCAGATTGGTTTCTCAAGGCGGCCGGCGGCCAGCGCTATCTGGGTGAAGTGCAGGTCACATCTAACGATCAGCCTTCCATGATCGTTGCTGTGCCGGCAGAGGGTGGCGGGGTGGCGGCAGCCCGACTGTCCATGACCGTGCTGTGGAACCTCATGTCTGAGCTGAAATATGGCGCTACCGGTGTTGGTTACGTGGTCGATCGGGACGGAAATATCATTGCCCACTCCGATCCGGCTATTGTTCTGGCCAATACTAAAGTTGATCTTCAAACTGGAGTCGGCGTCGGCAATTCTCTCGAGCCATATCTCAACTTCGCCGGCACACCAGTTGTCGGCACTCAGCTGCCGGTGGAGGGCACGGATTGGACGCTGGTTTCAGAAGTATCGCAGGCTGAAGCGTTTGCTACCAGCCGCACCGCGCCGTTCTTAATTACGGCGGGCCTGTTGCTGCTGGGCGTGGTTACCGTGTTTGCCACCAGTCGACTGCTCACGCGGATTATCTTGCGGCCGTTGACCGTTCTGCAGGCCGGCGCCGCGCGCGTCGGACAGGGCGACCTCGATCATCGCATCAATCTGACAAGCGCCGACGAAATCGGTTATACCGCCGGTGCCTTCAACTTGATGGCCGATCGGCTGAGTGACACGCTCGATTCGCTGGAAACGCGGGTCGAGATGCGCACCGCCCAGGTGGAGGCGAGTGCCGATGTAGGCCGGGCGGCGACTGCTATTCTCGATCCCGATCTATTGTTGAAGCAAGTCGTCAACTTGATCACCGAGCGCTTAGGCATGTACTACGCGGCTGCGTTCACGCTTGATCCGGCCGGGCAGTATGCTGTGCTGCGCGAAGCGTCCGGCCCCGGCGATGCTGTCGCGCTGCTGAAGCAAGCCGAACACCAATTGGACCTCAGCGGCAATTCGATCGTGGCCGCCTGCATCCGCGAACAACATGCCCGTGTTGCGCAAGAAGCCAACGCAGAAGCGATCCGCTTTGCGAATCCGCTGTTGTCAGAAACCCGATCGGAACTTGCGCTGCCGCTCAGGGTGGGCAACCAGGTCATTGGCTCGCTGGACGTGCAATCGGTGCAGGCTGCGGACTTTGACGAAACCAGCACCAGTGTGCTGCAAAACATGGCCGATCAGATCGCGATCGCGCTCAACAATGCGGTGCAATATCGCCGCGAACAAACGCGCGCGCAGCAAACGACGCACTTGCTGGAAGCCACCGTCGAGCTGACTGCGTTCGGCCAAACCTCCGGTCTGCATGATCGCGTCGTCGATCTGACCGCGGCGCTGCTCAATGCCGACAGCGCGGGTCTGTGGCAGCCCCTGGTGGGCGATGAGCTCATCATGACCCACGCGACCGGCGGATTGCATCCGCTACTCAGGCATCGTGTGCCATCGGGTGAAGGCATTACCGGCCGGGTGCATGCCACTGCACTGACGCTGCGCTTGGACAATGTCCGGGCGTGGCAAGATGCGGCGATTGACCTGGGCGATTTGCCCGTGCGCGCGGTGCTGGCCGTGCCCATGATCTGGCAGGGACAAGTGATTGGCGTCTTGATGGCCGCGCATACTGATCCCGGCAGAACCTTTTCAGCGGACGACGGCAACGCAGCGCAGCTGTTTGCCGGTCAAGCCGCGTCGGCACTGGAGAATGTCCGGCTGCTTGATCGACTGCAAGGCACACTCACCGAATTGAGCGCGGCTAACAAACGCCTGACCAGCGAAGCATGGCAGACTCGTATGCGCGGGCAGGAAATTGCCTACGACTATCGGCGAGCCATCGAAGCGGGCAGCGCCGCACCCACGCTGACCATGAACGTGCCCATCGAACTGCGCGGACAGACCATCGGCTCATTGACGCTGGAAGACGATCAAGCACAACGGCAGCTCAGCGCTGACGAGCGAGAACTGGTGCAGGAGGTAGTGCAGCGCATGGCTCTGGCATTGGAAAACGCGCGCCTGTTCGAGCAAACGCAAACAGCGCTGAGTGAAGCCCGCCGCCTGGCTCAACGCGAACGACTCATCAACCGCATCACTGCCCAGTTGCGCGGCGCCGCCACGGTAGACGAGGTGCTGCGCATTGCCGCTGATGAAATGCGCCATTCCATGCATGCCACATGGACCGCGGCTGAGCTCAAGTTAGTCGATCCGAGTGCCAGCGGGTCGTCTGGAAACGACCAAGGTGGTCAGTATGCGTAAACCTCGAATTCGATTTCTCAACTCTGCCACCCGGCGTTACGCAGCACTGGGGGCCGGCTTCGGGTTGATGTTTCCGTTGGTCGCCACGAGCCTCAGCATCCTGGTGGCCCAGTTGCCATTCAGCCTGGCCAGCGCGATCACCGTTCAAAAATCGCAGCCGCTCCTGTGGATCATCGACACCGCGCCCATATTCCTGGGTCTGTTTGCCGCCCTGGCCGGCCGCCGCGAAGACGCACTCGAACGATCGAATGAGACGCTGCGCGATCTTTCTGCACGGTCAAAGGAAAGCGAGATCGAGGTTACGCGCAAGCTCGAGGAACGCTCGGCGCAATTGAATGCTAGTGCCGACGTAGGCCGCGCCGCTGTTTCGATCTTAAATCCCGACCAACTGCTGGCCGAGATCGTCAATTTGATTACCGATCGTTTTGGCTTCTACTACGCGGCCATCTTCACACTCGATCGCAGTGGCAACAACGTTGTGCTGCGTGAAGCCACCGGTGAAGCCGGACGCATCCTCAAAGAACGGGGACACAAGCTGCGCGTGGGTCTGGACTCGATGGTGGGCTATGTCGTGCTGAAGCGAGAGCCGCGCGTGGCCCTGGACGTTGGCCAGGATGCGATCCGGTTTGCCAACCCGCTGCTGCCCGAAACCCGCTCGGAAATCGCCTTGCCCTTGGTGGTGGGCGATGAGGTGCTGGGGGCGCTGGATGTGCAGTCAAAAGCGGCCGGGGCGTTTGACGAGAACAGTCTCGCCGTCTTGCAGGGCATGACCGATCAGATTGCGGTGGCCTTATTGAACGCGCGATCCTTCAGCGATTTACAGACAACCCTCGCCTACACGATGCGCCAGAACGAATTGAGTCGCATCATCTTCGGTGCCAGGACAACGCGCGAAGCCTATGCCGCCCTGGGACAGGTTTATGCCATCATGTCTGATCTCGACCGCATTAGTCTGTGGATGGTCACCGATCGCAACGAGCGCAACGAGCCGCTCGAATACGAAGCGGTGGCTGAATGGGATGTACTGGGCGGGGCTCAGCTGGACATGGGCTTGCGCTACCGCGTGACTGAACTCCTGCTGGCGAGTCTGGCTGCCGCCGACGAAATCATCGTCATTCGTGATGCCGGCGACGTGCGTCTGCCCACGACCACGCGCGAACGCCTGGCCCACGTTAACGCACAGGCGGCCATGCTGGTGCCGATTATCGTGCGCGGACAGCTTGACGGCTTGATTGTCGCAACAGCCGAACAACCCAGGGACTTCACCGACAGCGAAATCCGCCTGATGCAAGGCGTCGCCGAGCAACTGGGTGTCGTGTTGAACAACTTGCAGCTGACGAACGAGATGCAAGCCACCATGGAACGCGAGGCGCTGTTGAATCGTCGCTTGAGCGGTGAAGCCTGGTCGAGTTACCTGACGGCGAGACCCGCGTTGACCATCGAGAGTGGCAACGCCGCAGCAGCCACCCAGTCGGCGCGCCTCGATCTGCCGATTGTCATTCGCGGCGAAGCTATTGGCAATTTCAGCCTGGCGGATGCTGATCCCGATCGGCAGTGGAGCGACGAAGAGCTGGTGCTGCTGAACACCATCGCCGGTGAAGCCGCGCTGGCCATCGACAATGCCCGGCTGATCGAGCAGACGCAGCGTGTGGCTCAACGCGAGCGCACCATCAATGAGATTAACACCCGCGTGCGTCAGACGATCGATCTGGACGAGATCTTGAAGACCGCCGTAAGTGAGTTGGGCCAGTCATTGAAAGCGGCACGCGTCGTGGCGCAGGTGGGCCCGGTGGACAACGACAGCAAGACCGGCAAGGTACGAGGAAATGACCATGCTTAGTCCAGAACCACCGCCACCCAGCCTGCTCACAAAATTCTTGACCGCGCCACGGTTCGCCGACGAGGAGAAAACGCGCTCGGCGCGGATGCTGCACGTTATTCTGCTGGCGCTGTGGGTTACGGTGGCATTAAGCATCCCGGCCATTGCGTTCACCCTCAACAATCGTGTGGTGAGCGCCGCTATCATCGTGGTGCTGGTAGGGTCGTTGGGGGCGGTGACCTACGTGCTGCGGCTCGGGCGGGTTCAACTGGCGGGTGCGCTGTTGACAACTGCTCTGTGGCTTACAGTCACGGGCGCCGCGATAGTCTTTGGCGGACTTCTCAGCCCGACGATCGTGCTCTTCAGTTTGATTATTCTGATCGCCGGCTTGGTGTTGGGCGCCCGGGGAGCCGTGGTGTTCGCGTTCTTGATGACGGTGTCGGCAACCGCGCTGCTGATCGCCGGTCAGGCAGGACTCCTGCCGCCACCGGCGACGGAGCTCGGTCCGGGTGTCATCTGGACTAATTTGATCATCAGCTTCGCCGTCACGGCAGCGCTGCTTTACATTGCGACCAACAGCATCAGGCACGCGCTGAGTATTGCCCGCCGCAGCACCGCTGCGCTTCAGCAGAGCAACCGAGAATTGACTGAGATTCGATCTTCGCTGGAGGAGCGCGTGGCCGAGCGCACGGCCCAGCTCAATGTCAGTGCCGAAGTGGCACAAGCTGCTTCATCAATTCTCGACCCGAATGAATTGACCGCGCAAGTGACACGGCTTATCGTCGAGCGTTTCAACTTGTATTATGCAGCAACCTTTCTGGTGGATGAAGACAATGAATTTGCGGTGCTGGTGGAGGCAACCGGCGCAGCCGGGCAGGCCATGAAAGAACGCGGCCATCGCCTGGAAATCAGCGGACCGTCGATGGTGGGCACCGCCATCGCCACGCGCCGCCCGCGCATCGCGCAGGACGTGGACAAAGAAACCATGCGCTTTGCAAACCCCCTCTTGACCGAGACCAAATCGGAAGCGGCGCTGCCGCTGGTGGTGGGTGAACAAGTCATCGGCGCACTGGATGTGCAATCCACCCGAATTGCAGCTTTTGACGGCGAAACCCTAAAGATGCTGCAAGGTCTGGCCAACCAGATCGCCATTGCGCTAAACAACGCCCGGCAATATCAACAGGCGCAGTTGGATGCGCGGCAGGCCGGCATGTTGTTTGAAGCTAGCCAGGCCGCCGGCTTCATGGGGCAAGGCCTGGACTTCGCCGTCAATCGGCTGTTCAGCGTAGTCGCTCAGCGCTCAGATTTCGACAATTGGTTGATGGGGACCTACGATCGAGACAATCGCTCGTACACCATCCAGGTTGTCTTTGATGCTAACGAACCGGCGTCATCCACCGAGATCGGGCAGGTCGTCAATATCGATCAGCATGCTGCGACGCCGGCCATTCTGGCGCTGCAAGCCAACCAGATGCTGGTCGTGAACGATCCGACGGGTGATCATCAGCTTGATCCGATGCCGATCGATCAGCGCGCGGCGCTGGGCAAGCTGATTAGCCTGCCCGTCAAACTCGGCGATCGCATCCTGGGTGTGCTGACGCTGGGACGCACACTGAACAAGATCAACCTCGGGCCGCGCGACATCCAGCTGGCACAAGCCCTGGCTAGCCAGCTGGCCATTGCCATCGAGAATCATCGGCTGTTGGAACAGTCGCAGAAATCAGTGGATGAACTCAATCGGTTGATGCGCCTGTACATGCACGAAGGTTGGGCCAATTTCAGCCAGCGCCACACAGCCGCCGACCTGCGCGAGGAGTATACGCGGCCGGACGCTCCGCCGCTCAAACCGGAGGTGCTCACTCAGATCGATGAAGCGCTCAGCAGAGCCGTGATCGCCGGCGAGGTCAAACCGGTAGATGTGGACGGCCAATCGGTGGTCAGTGTGCCGATTGAGCTGCGCGGCGAAGTCTTTGGCGCGCTGACCGTGCAGGACACCGACGATCGCGAGTGGACGAAGGATGAATTGGCAACCCTGCAAGCCGTCGCGGCACAGGTTGCTCAGTCGTTGGAAGCCGCCCGCTTGTTACAGGACAGCGAAGTCAGTCTGCAAGAAACCATGAGCCTGTATCAAGCCAGCCGCACCATTGCCGGCGCGCAGACACCCACCGAAATCCTGCAGGCCATCGTCGACTGCATCGCCACGCCACAGATCGATCGCTGCCTGCTCCTGCTCGTCGATTCATACAGCGTGTCGGCCGAACGCATTATCGAAGTTGCGGCCGCGTGGGAGTACGACACCGACCAGCCTGCGCTCGTCGGCACACGCTGGACCGCTTCACAAATCCCGCTGCTTGGCTCCTATGCCACCGAGCCGCTTATGATTGCCGATGTCGCCAACGCACCTGAAACTGAACTGGATCCGGAGGCACGCGACTATTATCTTAATTCGATTGGGGCCCGGGCCATCGCGATTGTGCGTCTGATGAGCGCCAGCCGAACGCTGGGCTGGCTATTGATCGCGTCACAGCGCGGCCCGTACGCCTTCAGCAAGCAGGAACTGCGTCGCTACCGAACCCTGGCCGGCCAGGCAGCCGTGGCGCTGGAAAACCGCCTCCTGTTCCAGGACGTACAGGCCCGCGTCAACGAGCTAACCATTCTCACGCGCATCGGTCGCCGCCTGGCTTCCACCTTGGACCTGGATGAAATCCTGTCGTCCGTTATCGAAGAAGCATTCAATGCAACGAAAGCGCTGAACGGCAGCATTCTCCTTTTCAACGAACGCGAGAACGCGTTGGAAGTGCGCACCCTGCGCGGCTTTACGCCCGAGGTCGAAGCGCGCTATGCCGGCTCCATGATCGATGCCGATGTGGGACTGCTCAGCCGTGTCCTCCGCACAGGTGAGCCAGTGCTGATCGATGACGTGTCAAAGGAACCGGATTACCAGGAGATCGATAGCCGCACCCGATCGGAACTGATCCTGCCCATCCGGCAGGGCGGCTTGCTGCTGGGTGTCTTGAATCTGGAAAGTCCCCTGGTCAACGCGTTCAGTGAATCTGAGATGCACCTGCTGGAAGCCATGGCCGACCAGGCCGCCGTCGCCATCACGAATGCCCGCGCTTTCGAAGCCGAACGCCAGGCGGTGGAACGCATGCGTGAAGTGGACCGTTTGAAGACACAGTTCCTGGCCAACATGAGCCACGAGCTGCGCACGCCGTTGAACTCGATCATCGGTTTTAGCCGCGTCATGCTGCGCGGCATCGACGGCCCGCTGACCGACATGCAGTCCACCGACCTTGCGTCGATCTACAGCTCCGGCCAGCACTTGCTGGGCCTGATCAACAACCTCCTCGACCTGTCCAAGATTGAAGCCGGCAAGATGGAACTTGCGATTGAATCGGTGAACCTGGTCGATATTGCCAAGACCGTCATGTCCACGGCCGTGGCGCTGATCAAGGATAAAGCCGTCAAGCTGGAACAAGATGTACCGCAGGACCTGCCCACGGTCATGGCCGATCAGACGCGAGTGCGGCAGATCATTCTCAATCTGGTATCCAACGCCGCCAAGTTTACCGAGAGAGGCAGCATCCGCCTGAGCATGATCGCCACGCCGAAAGAAGTGATGGTCTCGGTGACTGACACAGGCATGGGTATTCCACAGGACAAACTGGGGCACATCTTTGAGGAGTTTACGCAGGTTGACGCCAGCACCACCCGCAAGCATGGGGGCACCGGCCTGGGTCTGGCCATCACGCGCAAGTTCGTCGAAATGCACAAGGGCCGCATTTGGGTTGAATCACAGCTAGGCGTCGGTTCGACTTTCAACTTCACACTGCCGCGAGAACAAGTTGAACCTGAAACTCCTGTGTCGCTGCCCACCGACCTGGAGGCGCGGGGGGAAGGCAAGAAGCTGATCATGTGTATCGATGATGATCCGGGCGTGATTACCCTGTACAAGCGCTACCTGGAAAAACAGGAGTACCGGGTCATCGGCGTGATTGATCCGACCAAAGCGGTGGAAGAAGCCCGGCGGCTGCTGCCGTATGCCATCACCCTGGACGTGATGATGCCGCAGAAGGACGGCTGGGACGTGCTGGCCGAGCTTAAGAAAACACCGGAAATCAGCAACACGCCCATCCTGGTGTGCAGCATCATTCAAGACAAGACGCGCGGCTTCTCACTGGGTGCCGCCGACTATCTGGTGAAGCCCATTACGGAAGACGAGCTGCGGCGCGCTTTGGAGCGTGTCAATCGCGACCAGACCATCAACAAGATTCTGGTAGTGGACGATGAGCCAGCGGCCTTGCAGCTGCTGAAACGCCTCCTCGCCGTGCAGCCGCAATTCAAGGTGCTGGATGCGGCCGGCGGCGCGCAGGCGCTGGCCATGGTGCAGGTCGACAGGCCCGATCTCGTCCTGCTCGATCTGATGATGCCCGAAATCGACGGCTTTACCGTGTTAGAAACCCTCAAATCAAATCCGGAGACACACGACATTCCGGTGATCATCGTCACCGCCAAGGAAATCACAGCGGAAGATCGCGAACGACTCAACGGCAAGATGGCGGCGTTGTACAACAAAGGCATGTTTACGGCCGAGCAGCTGCTGTCCGACATTGCGGCCGCGCTGCACACCACGAACGGTGAGATAGTACGCGAGGGCAAGCCGGTCGAGCTCTTCCACAAGACCACGACGTGAGAGAGTGTGGGGTGGTGGGGCCACGACGCTGAATGCTTCAGGAGCTATTTCAAAACTATCATGCACGATCCTTACCTACTCTGTCTCAAATGCGGTGAGCATATCACCTTTGCGCGCCTGTTGAACAACTGCCCCAAATGCGGCCACGACTTGCTGGACGTACGCTATGACTACGCCGCCATTGCCAAGGAGATGCCGGCGCAGTGGGCGCAGCGAGCCTTTGACCTGTGGCGCTATCGCGAGCTGCTGCCGCTGCGCAATCCCGCCAACATCGTCAGCATGGGTGAAGGCGGTACGCCGCTGGTGCAGTCCGTCAACATGGGCACCATGCTGGGGCACGATCACATCTATATCAAAGACGAGCGGCAGGGCCCTACCGGTTCGTTCAAAGATCGCCAGGCTTCTCTGGCCATCAGCGCGATGAAGGAAGGCGGTGTCATGGAGGCTGTCGTGGCGTCGACGGGCAACGTCGCCATCTCGTACTCGGCGTATTGTGCGCGGGCGGGCATCAAACTGTGGGGCTTCCTGACCAGCCTGGTGCCCGCGGACAAGATGCGCGAAGTGGCGCTGTATGGCACGGAAGTCGTGAAGATCACCGGCACCTACGACCAATGCAAAGAAGTGGCGGCCTCGTTCGCACAGCATCGCGGGCTTTTCCTGGACAAGGGCTTACGCTCGATTGCGGCGCGGCAGAGCATGAAAACACTGGCCTTTGAAACGTGCGAGCAGCTGGGTTTGATGATGGATGGCTACGGCAAGTGGCGTGTGCCCGATTGGTATATCCAGGCCGTGAGCGGCGGCATGGGGCCGATTGGGGCGTGGCGCGGCTTTGAGGAGCTGTACGAGATGGGCCTGATCGATCGGTTGCCAAAGATCGCCGTTATTCAGGTCGAAGGCTGCGCGCCCATGGTCACCGCGTTCAAAGCCGGCAAGGAAACGCCCGACATCGTGACGGAGCCCAATACCCACATCGCCACACTGGCGACCGGCAATCCGGGGATGGCTTACGGACAGCTGCGCCAGATCATTTTGAAGCACGGCGGCGCGATGGAATCGGTCAGCGATCAAGAATCGTTCCGCGCCATGCACGTCCTGGCCAAGATGGACGGTTTCTCGGTGGAACCGGCCACAGCCGCGGCCTTCGCCGGCCTGTTCAAGCTCATCGGCCAGCAGGTGATCAAGCGCGATGAGATCGTCGTGGTGAATTGCTCCGGTCACACCTTCCCGGTCGAGAAAGAATTGCTGGGCGATGAATGGGCGCGCGATGTGGAAGTGCCCCAGCCGACGTCATCCGCCAGTGTGCCACAAGAAGGTCTGTTGTCCGCGCTTGAACGGTTGGACGATCGGATGCGCGACGTGCTGATCATGGACGACACGCCTGAGGCGTCGCGCCTGCTGCGCCGCATTCTGCAAGCCTACGGCTCGTTCAACGTCCGCGAGGCCGAGAATGGCCGCATCGGCCTGGATATGGTGTACCAACGCCCGCCTGATTTGATCCTGCTGGATTTGATGATGCCGGAGATGGACGGTTTTGCTGTGCTCGACGCGCTGAAGACCGACAAAGAGCTGAGCAAGATTCCCGTCATTGTCGTGACCGCCAAAGAATTGACTGCCATCGAGAAGCAGCGCTTGTCCGGCAAGGTGCAGTCACTGTTGCAGAAGGGCGCCTTCTCCAATCAGGATATTATCGACAAGATGATGGAGATGCTCAATTGAAGTCCAGCCGGGAAGTTAGTTCGATGCCGTAGTGAACATGCCGATGCATACCGAGCAGCAGCCTGTCTGTTTCAGGCGCTTCCGGCGGGAATGCAGCACACCAGCGAGGCGCAGAGATGCCCACCAAACCATTTGGCCCACTCAAAATCTTGTACATCGAAGATGATGCCAACAGCCGGCGCTTGGTCGAACGCTTGCTGCTGGCCGAAGGCTACGAAGTCTACGTGGCTGAAGACGGGCTGGCCGGTCTGGAGCTGGCGCGCCAGGTCCGTCCGGCGTTGGTTCTAACCGACGTCAATATGGGCACCATGACGGGGCACGAAGTAGCCACGCGCCTGAAAGAAATGCCGGAAACGCGCCACGCGCCCGTAATCGCCGTGACCGCCAATACCTTGCAGACCGATCGCGAGATTGCCCTGGTCGCAGGCTGCGATGGTTACATCACCAAGCCCATCGACGTGGACGCACTGCCCCGCCTGCTCGAACAGTTTCTGGCAGGCGCCAGAGAACACGTCGACGACACGGTCAAAGTTCAACGCCTGGAAGAATATCGCAATACGCTGGTCACCCGGCTGGAGCAAACCGTAGCCGATCTGCAGCATGCCAACGCCGAGCTGCGCCGCGCCGACAAGATGAAGAAAGACTTCGTCGTCATTTCCTCACACGAGCTGCGCACACCCGTGACGCTGATCTATGGCTACATCAAGCTGCTGAAGATGGAAACCGATCAGCTCAACCTGGGGGAACACCTCGACACGATTATCGATAAGATTCTGACGGCCACGCAGCGCATGAACGACGCCGTGGACAGCATCATCAACGTCTCGCTGATTGATTCCGAGCAATTGGAACTGACGCTGAAGCCGGTAGAACTGCAGGAGATTATTCACTCGATCGTGCACCAGTTGCAGCCGGTGGCTTTGCAGCGCAATCAAAAGCTGTACATGAGCGATCTCTCGACCCTGCCGCCCGTGCCCGGCGACGCCAACTATCTGCGGCGGGCGCTCTCCAACGTGATCGACAATGCCATCAAGTACACCCCCGACGGCGGCCAGATTGGCATTGAGGCCCTGTACGAATTTGAAACGATGCACATCATCGTTAGCGACACCGGTATCGGCATCGATCGCGCTCATCAGGAACGCATCTTTGAGAAGTTCTATGTGCTGGAAGATACCGCCTATCACTCCACCAACCATACCGGCTTCATGGGCGGCGGCCTGGGTCTGGGCCTGGCGGTGACACACGGCATCGTGCGCGCTCATGGAGGACGCATTTGGGTAGATAGCGAAGGCAAGGACGTACATCGCTTACCGGGCAGCCGCTTCCACATCATGTTGCCCATGACGGCGCCCGTCAAGCGCGAGGCCACCCTGGCGGAAAAGTAGTCAAGCATGCCGTCAGCACAAGCGATCAGGCGCAATGGAATTCGAGCCGCTTTGCTGTCGGCTCTGCTGCTGGGCACCACGCCGGTGCTGGGCAAGCTGGCGTATGCAGAAGGCATGAATCCGTATAGCCTCACGGCCATCCGCACCCTGGTTGCGGCCAGTTTGCTCTGGGCGTTTTACCTATCCACCAAGAAGAACCGCAAATTCATTTACATTTACCCCGCAGGTCTGATCATCTCGGCGGTAGCGGGCGCGCTCAATGGCGCCAGCTCGCTGCTCTACTACAACGGCCTCACCATGATCGATGCCGGTATCGGCCAGATGCTCTATAGTTTGTATCCCCTGTTTGTGGTGATCATTCGCCGTCTGGATGGCCAGCGCGTTTCAAACTGGACCAAAGTCCGTCTAGCGCTGGCGCTACTTGCCGTCATGCTCTTGATTACGCCACGAGGCGGAAACGTGGACTTGCTGGGTGCCGCGCTGATGTTGGGTGCCGGCCTGATGTACGCCATGCACCTGTCCGTCAGTCAGCGCGTGTTGTACGAGATGCCTGCTCCGACCGTGACACTCTACGTCCTGAGCTCGATGACTGTTGTAGTGTGTGCGGCTTACGTGCTGCATGGACCGACGGCAGTGCCGCCGGCCGGACTACCGCCCACGATGATGCTGGCCGGCATCACGGTGTTGTCGCGACTGCTCATGTTCCTGGGGGTGAAGCAGTTAGGCAGCGTTCAGACCGCGCTGCTGGGCGTCACCGAAATTCTGGTAACCGTCATTCTCTCCATCTTCGTACTGGGTGAACAGCTAGTGGTACGCCAGTGGATCGGAGCCGCCATACTCATCATCAGCCTCCTGCTCATTATCCTTGAGCCAGGCATGGGCATCACGCTGCCCTTCCGCAAAAAAAAGAAACCTGACTTGGCCGACCAGAAGGCCAGCCTCTAAAACAACTTCGCGATCTCATCCCGTGTAAACCTCCGCAGCGGCTCGCAGCGGTCTTCGAACTCAGTCAGCACGATCGGTCGATCACTCTTGCCGACAACGTGGCCGATCACAGCCGCTTCAATCTGATTGCTCTGCAGGGCTTCCACCACCCGATCGGCTTCCGCCGCCCCCACGGCGACCAACAGCGATCCAGAAGCGATGACGCCCCAGGGATCAAGCCCGAAGTGATCGCACAACGTCTGCGTTTCAGGATAGATCATCACGGCGCGAGGATCGATCCGCACCTCGACCTGTGCCGCTGCGGCCATCTCGTATAGTGCGGTCGCGACTCCACCCTCGGTCGGATCATGCATCGCGTGGATACGAGCGGCCTGTGTGGCGATTTGCGCATCACGCATAACCGAAATACCCGGGCTGCGCAAGAAGCGGCGGCAGTGCTGCAAGAACGGCCCGTCAAAAGCCGCGCTCAACTCTTGCGCTTTCTCGCGCGCGATGATCGCCGTCGCTTCCACAGCGAGGCGTTTGGTCAGGATAATCGCATCGCCGGGCTGCGCGCCGTCCGGCATCACCAGCCGATCGCGCGTCACCGTCCCCAGCAGCGTGCCCATCACGATCGGGCGTGAGAGACCCGACGTCACCTCGGTATGCCCACCGACGATCGTTGCGCCGACAGCGATGCACGCCGCCTGCATCTGGTCGAAAATCCGATCGATCTCTTCCGGCGGAAGCGCTTGAGGCAATAAGACTGTCGCCAGAAACCAGCGCGGCGTCGCGCCGGCCGTCGCCAGATCATTCGCATTGACCTGCACCGCGTACCAGCCGATCTCATCCGTGGCAAACGTGATCGGATCGGACTTGGCGACGAGCAGTTGATCGCCGGTGAATTCGATCACCGCGCAGTCGCGGCCGATGCCCGGGCCCAGCAGCACCGACGAATCGGGTCTGGCGATCTGCTGCAAAAGTTGAGCTAAGCGATCGGGCGGTAGTTTGCCGATAGGCAGGGTCATATCCGCATTATAAAACAAAAGACCGTCCAGCTGGACGGTCTTTTGTTTTGCGCCGTAGCACTTTATCCTTATACAGCCGGAGGCAGTGCTACGGCGCTGGGTTTACCACTCTTACACATGAGCACCACCTCCTCCTTTCTGTAGGATAGCAAGGAATTAACCGGCGGGGCTGCCAGCCCCAATAACCATTCAAATTATCCGTTGAACGCGGCGCAATGTCAAGACTGAAAAGCGAGTGGAGTATGCGCCAAGATTCTGCGTCCGCGCGCAGCACCGGCGATTCAACGTCGCGCCTCATGGGCCGTTGACTGAGCGTCCGCCCCCGTGGAGGGGGCCTCGTCCGCGTAGGCGGACGGTCGATTGACTACTCCCCCATCCGATAGCGCAAATACGCTTCCATGAAATCGTCGAGTTTGCCATCGAGCACAGACTGCGTATTGCCGCTTTCGTATTCGGTGCGGTGATCTTTGACCAGCTGATAGGGATGCAGCACGTACGATCGGATCTGGCTGCCCCACTCGGCTTTGACGTGCTCGCCCTTGAGATTGGAGAGTTCCTTCTGCCGTTTCTCCTCTTCCAACTCATACAACTTGGCGCGCAAGATTTTCAGGGCCGTTTCGCGGTTTTGCGTCTGGCTGCGTTCGTTCTGGCAGGTGACGACGATGCCCGTCAACAAGTGGGTGATACGAATGGCGGTTTCGTTCTTCTGCACGTTCTGACCGCCCGCACCTGCCGATTTGTAGGTATCGATCCGGATATCCTGCGGCTTGATATCGATCTCTTCACCCTCGCCGAGCTCGGGCCACACTTCCATCAGCGAGAATGAAGTATGCCGCCGGTGCGCCGCATCAAACGGCGACAGGCGCACCAGCCGATGGACGCCGCGCTCCGAACGAAGATAGCCGTATGCATTGAGACCGCTGATAGAGACGGTCACATTCTTGACGCCTGCTTCGTCGCCTTCCACCTCATCGACGATGTCGGCTTTGTAGTCGTGCTCTTCCGCCCAGCGTAGATACATCCGCAGGAGCATCGCGGTCCAATCGGCGGCGTCGACGCCGCCCGCGCCCGCGTGCAGCGCGATCAGCGCATTGCCGTGATCGTGCGGGCCGGACAACATCAAATCGAATTCGCGGCGGTCGAGATCGTGCTGAATGATCTCGACCTCAGCGGTCAGATCGGCCGCCATGGATTCGTCGCCGAGCTCGATCAATTCAGCCGCATCGCGTCCGCGCTGCGCGAGCGTCCGCCAACTCTCGACGAGCGCGCGCAGCTCGGTGAGTTCCTTCATCACCTTCTGCGATGCAGCCGGATCGTTCCAGAAATCGGGCTGACCGGCCTGCTGTTCCAATTCTACAATGCGCTGGCTTTTGTTCGCGACGTCAAAGACGCTCCATGAGCTGAGCGATCTTGGTGTTGAGTTCGGTGAGGAGTGCCTGGAGTTCTTCCATGATATTTAGCTTTCGGTGACTTCTTCCGCTTGAGGTTCGATATCGAACAGTCCATCGACAAAGGCATCGGGATCGAAGGGGGTCAGATCGGTCAACTTCTCGCCGGTGCCGACGAAGCGGACGGGCAAATTCAATTCATGCGATACGGCAAAGACCATGCCGCCCTTCGCCGTGCCGTCGAGTTTGGTGATGATGACGCCCGTCACTTCGACTGCTTCTTTGAACTGTTTGGCTTGCGCCAGGGCATTCTGCCCCGTGGTGCCATCGAGCACCAGCCACGTTTCGTGCGGCGCGCCCGATCGAGCCTTGGCGGCGACGTTGCGCACCTTCTTCAATTCCTGCATCAAGTTGTACTTCGTGTGCAGACGTCCCGCGGTATCGACCAGCAACACCGTGATGTTGCGGGACAGTGCCGCGTTGATGGAATCAAACACGATCGAGCCGGGATCTGCGCCGGGCTGTCCGCCGATGATGGGCACGTCGGCGCGCTGCGCCCAGATCTCCAGTTGATCGCCGGCCGCGGCGCGGAACGTATCGGCGGCCGCCAGCATCACCGATCGACCCTGCCCCTTCAGATAGGCGGCGAGCTTGGCGATGCTAGTGGTCTTGCCCGATCCATTCGTGCCGACGATCAAGACCACACGCAGTTCACTGGTCTCCAGCAAATCGATCGGCTCCGGCGTGACCAGCATGGCGCGCAGTTCCAACTTGAGGACGTCGCGCAGCTGATCGGCCCGCGTTAAACCGCGCGACTTCACCTCGGCCCGCGATCGATCGAGAATGGCCGTCGTCGTCTCGACACCCACATCAGCCTGAATCAACAACGCTTCGAGGTCGTCCCACAACTCCTCGTTGATTTCAGTCTGGCCCAGCAGCGTGGCCATGCGCCCAAAGGCTGTTTGCCGCGTGCGGGTCAACGCTTCACGAATCGCCTTGAATCGTCCTAACATGGTTTTCTCCATCGCAACAGCGCGAAAAGCGCCGCGATTATACCCGATCGATCAGGTCTCGGCAACGCAGTGCGCGCAAATGAGTGTGTTATAATCACTGCACTTTTTGAGATGAACTTATGCCCAGCCTATCAATCGTCATTCCGGCCTATAACGAAGAAGCCAATATCGTCGCCGCGGTGGAAGAAGTGTCGCGGGTCGCACAAAACCTCAACATGGACTACGAGATCCTTCTGGTCAACGACGGCAGCCGCGACCGGACTGGCGAAGTTGCCCGTGCGGACCTCGCGCCGCGCATTCCGAATCTTCTCCTGGTCGAACATTTCCCCAATCGCGGCTACGGCGGCGCGTTGAAAGCCGGTTTTGCCGCCGCTACCAAGGAGCTCATCGCTTTCACTGCCGCCGATCGGCAGTTCAAGTTCGACGAGATCACTTTGCTGCTGGACAAGCTAACGCCGGACATGACGCTGGTCAGCGGCTGGCGCGTCAAACGTCAGGACAATCTCATCCGCCGCATGAACGGCCGCGGCTGGAACACGGTGGTCATGATCCTGTTTGGCCGTACCATTCACGACATCGATTGCGGCTTCAAGATCTTTCGGCGTGACGTGCTGAACCACATTCACATCGAATCCAACGGCGCGATGATCGATACCGAAATGCTGGCCGAAATGCGCGCACGCGGCTTCAAAATGACGGACGTGCCCGTGACGCATTTGCCGCGCACCGCCGGATCGCCGACGGGCGCGAATCTCAAGGTGATCTTTCGCGCCTTCCGCGATCTGTTCAAGTTCCGGTTGCGCCTGTCGCGCGAACTGCGCGAAGAGAAACAGGCGAAGAAAGCCACAGAGACACAGAGACCCTGAGGCTCTGCGACTTACATCTTGCATCCTGCATCATGCCCGACTCACTCACTCACCTCGACGAACAAGGCCATGCGCACATGGTGAATGTGAGCGCCAAGGCAGACACACATCGCATCGCTAGTGCGCGCGGCGAGGTGCATCTGACACTCGAGACACTGAATCTCATCCTCAGCGGCGGCGTACCCAAAGGCGATGTCTTTGCGGCAGCGCGCATCGCGGGCATCATGGGCGCCAAAAGGACCAGCGAGATCATTCCCTTGTGCCACCCGCTGCCGTTGACTCACCTCTCCGTCGATCTCACTGGGCGTGTGGAAGACGACCTCGGCATCGTCGAGATCACCGCACGGGCCGAGACCACCGGCAAGACCGGCGTGGAGATGGAAGCGCTGACGGCGGTGTCGATTGCGGCGCTCACCGTATACGATATGATCAAAGCCGTGCAGCGCGACGCGCGCATCATGCACATCCGCCTGCTGGAAAAGCACGGCGGCAAAAGCGGCGATATGGTTTTGGAATGATGCACTATGGGCGTCATTCCCGCGCGCTTCGCTCCTGCGTGCCGCCAGGCCCTGGTGGGGCCTGGGTACGGCATGGCGGGAATCCCGCAATCTATCAAGACGATGTGCGCCAGCGGCCAAATTGGATGCCCGATACGCCCCGTCGTACCCGGCGCACTGCGCCGGCGACGCGCTGGGCGAGCGCGCCTCCGCCGCAACGCGGCGGGCAAGGCGAATGCACTCGGGCATGACAGTTGAATCAATACTGGGATAATGAATATTCAAGTCAAACTCTTCGCCACATTGAAGGATCGCGCCGGTAGTTCGCACGTCACAGTCGATCTGCCCGACAATGCCACGGTGGCGGTGCTGCTCGATCGGCTGGCGGCGGCCCAACCGAAACTCGCGCCGTCCATTGCCACGTGCGTGGTCGCGATCAATCAGGAATTCGCCTTCGGATCGACACCGATCCAATCGGGCGACGAAGTAGCGCTGTTCCCGCCCGTCAGCGGTGGATCACACCCGGAGATCTTCCGCATCACAGACGGCTTGATCGAACTCAACGAACTGGTAGCCTCTGTGACGCTGCCCTCTACCGGAGCAGTGTGCACGTTCACGGGAACCGTGCGCGGCGTCAGCGCCGATCACGAGACAGCGCAGCTGCACTACGAAGCCTACACGCCGATGGCTGAAACGAAGATGAAGCAAGTGGCCGCTGAAATCCGCGAACGCTGGCCGCTGGTGCAGGGCATCGCCATCGTGCAGCGCGTAGGCCGCTTGAGCGTGGGTGAATTCACGGTACTCATCGCGGTGTCGGCGGGCCATCGCGATCAGGGCGTGTTTGAAGCCGCGCGCTACGGGATCGATCGCTTGAAAGAGATCGTGCCGGTATGGAAGAAAGAGATCGGCCCCGGCGGAGAACAGTGGGTCGAAGGGCACTATCATCCTACATCAGAAGATGTAGAAAAGGGAGATGCATGACCGATCGAACGCGACGCGTGGTCGTCACTGGCGTTGGCGCTGTGAGCTGCCTTGGCTTGACGGCTGAAGATTCATGGGCCAGTGCGCTGGCCGGCAAGAGCGGCCTGGGCACGTTAACAGTGACCGACACCAGCCGCATCAACGTGCACATGGGCGGGCAGGCCTGGGGCTTCGATCCGACCCAGTACATGGATCCCCGCGAAGCCCGGCGGCGCGATCGGTTTTGCCAGCTGGCCGTGGCCGCCGCGCGCATGGCGCTGGATCACTCCGGCCTGCCGATCACGGAAGACACCGCCGACGACATTGGCTGCATTTACGGCACGGGCGCGGGCGGCTTGCAGGCCTTCGCCGAGTTTTCGAAAGTTTTTGAGCAAGAAGGCAGCCGCAAGCTGCACCCCTTTGCCGTGCCCATGGTATTGAACGACGCCGCCTCCAGCGCCATCGCCATCGACTGGAATTTGCGCGGCCCGAACATTACGCCGGTCTCGGCGTGCGCGGCCGGCGCCGACGCGATTGGCCTGGCCTACCGCTTGATTCAAATCGGCGATGCGCGCGCCGTAGTGACAGGCGGCACCGAAATGCCGTTCAATCCGCTACCGATGGCGGCCTTCGATCGACTGGGCGCGATGAGCCGCGACAACGATCATCCCAAGACGGCGTGCCGGCCGTTCGATAAAAACCGCGACGGGCTGGTGATGGGCGAAGGCGCGGCCACGCTGATTCTGGAAGACCTGGCTTTTGCGCAGGCGCGCGGCGCGCACATCCTGGCCGAGATCGTGGGCTACGGCTGCACGTCGGATGCCTTTCACGTCACTGCGCCAGCCGAGAACGGCATCGGCGCGGCCAAAGCGATGCGCCGCGCGCTGGCGGACGCCAGCCTGACGCCGCAAGACATTGACTGGATCAGCGCGCATGCCACGTCCACGCCGCTGAACGACAAGTTTGAAACGACGGCGATCAAGAGCGTCTTCGGCGAGCGCGCTTATCAGATTCCGGTGAGCGGCACCAAGGCGATGACGGGCCACATGATGGCGGCCACGGGCGCGCTGGAAGTGATCTTCGGCATCAAAGCCATTGAGACCGGCTGGGTTCCGCCGACGATCAATCTCGACACGCCCGATCCTGACTGCGATCTGGACTATGTGCCCAACCAGGCGCGGCAGGTCACCGTGAACACCTTTATGAGCAATGCCTTCGGCTTTGGCGGGCACAATGCCGTGCTCATCTTCAAGCGTTTCGCCGAATAGTCTATTACGTTTTTGCGGTACGCCCTGCGATCATCATGCTGCCGACTTTCAAGAATTCCGCCCTGCTCACGCGCGCCCTGACGCATCGCTCGTACCTGAACGAGCATCCTGAAGTCGAACCGGAAGACAACGAGCGGCTGGAGTTTCTGGGCGATGCGGTGCTCGACTTTGCCGTGGCGAACTGGCTCTTTCGGCAGCATCCCGATTTCAACGAGGGGCGGCTGACCTCCATCCGATCGGCCCTGGTGCGCGCCGAAAAATTGAGCGAACTGGCGAATCAGATCGATCTGGGCGATCACCTGCGCCTGGGCAAAGGCGAATCGGGCAGCGGCGGCCGGACACGCCAGACACTGCTGGCCGATGCGTTTGAAGCCGTCATCGGCGCGCTGTATCTCGATCAGGGTATGCGCGCGGTGCAGCGCTGGCTGACACCGCTGATCACGGCTGAAGTTGAAGCCATCATCGCCGCGCAGGGTGATCGAGACGCGAAGAGCGCACTGCAGGAATGGAGCCAGGCGCTGCGCCACATTACGCCGCACTATCGCACTATCAGCGAAGCGGGTCCCGATCACGCCAAACAATTCACTGTAGCGGTCTTCATTGGCAGCGAAGAGGCCGGGCGCGGCGCAGGCCCCAGCAAACAGATCGCCGCGCAGGCCGCCGCGGCCGATGCCTTGCAACGTTTGATCATCACAACCGACTCCGAAAATTAACACGACTTTCTCTCACGGACAAAGACCATGTGGCACACCTATTACACTCCCACCACGTTAGTGGACACCCTGCGCCTGCTGGCGCAACACGGTAGCGACGCGCGCATCATCGCGGGCGGCACCGACATCCTGATCGAGCTGGAGCGCAAGATTCGCGCGCCGCATGTGCTCATCGACATCTCGCACATTCCCGGACTCGATCGCATCGAGTTGAAGAAGGGCGCGTTCCACCTGGGGCCGCTGGTCACGCACAATCAAGTGGTGGCCTCGCCTGAACTGGTGGCGCAGGCTTATCCGCTGGCGCGTGCCTGCTGGGAAGTGGGCGCGCCGCAGATTCGCAATCGCGGCACCATTGCGGGCAACGTAATCACAGCCTCGCCTGCCAACGACACGATCGCGCCGCTGCGCGCGCTGAATGCAACCGTGACCCTGCAGTCGGTGCGCGGTCAACGCACGCTGCCCTTGCATGATTTCTACAAGGGCGTGCGCAAAACCGTCATGGCCGACGACGAGCTGCTGGTGGATATTTATTTCCCCGCGCTGACCGAAGAAGAACATGGCACGTTCCTCAAGCTGGGACTGCGCCGCACGCAGGCGATCTCGGTGGTGAACGCGGCAGCGATTCTGGAACTGCATCGCGATGCGATCGTGAAGGCGCGCATCGCCTACGGCTCAGTAGCCCCCACGATCGTGCGCGCGCCCGAGGTGGAGCAATATCTTGTCGGCAAATCGCTGACCGATGAAGTGATTCAGCAAGCGGGCGAGTTGGCGAAGAGCGCCGCCAAACCCATCGACGATGTGCGCGGCGGCGCGGAGTATCGCGTGGAGATGCTGCGTGTGCTGACCCTGCGGGCGCTGCGCCAGATTCGTGACGGGGCCGAGCGCGCCGATTGGCCGGAGCAGCCCGCGTTGCTGTGGGGCAAGAGCAACGGGCACTTCCCCGCGTGGCCCGAGCCGCAGATCATCACGCATCACGAAGGCGGGCACGAAACGATCGAGACGACGATCAACGGGCGGCACTATTCGATTCGCGGCGCAAACGACAAGACGCTGCTGCGGATGCTGCGTGAGGACGCGGGACTAATCGGCACAAAAGAGGGCTGCGCCGAAGGCGAGTGCGGCGCATGCACAGTCTTCCTTGACGGTATCGCGGTGATGGCGTGCATGGTGGCCGCGCCGCGGGCGCATGGCGCGCACATCGAAACGATCGAGGCGCTGGCGCACGACGGCCAACTGCATCCCGTGCAGGAGGCATTCGTCAAGCACAATGCCGTGCAGTGCGGCTACTGCACGCCGGGCTTCGTCATGGCCGGCGCGAGCCTGCTCGAGGAAATTCCACACCCGACGGATTACCAGATCCAGCAGAGCATCAGCGGTAACCTGTGCCGCTGCACCGGCTACTACAACATCGTTACGGCGATTCGTGAGGCGGCAGAAGATTAGGACACAGACACTTGCACCTGCGCTGCAAGTGCAGGTGTTAGACAGATGAACACAGATTTCAATTCAATTGGAGTCTGTGTTTCTTTGTGCCTCAATCACAATTCAAATATTGAGGAATCATGGCTGACGGCAAGCACGCGGACATTACCGGGAAGATCATTGGCGCATTCTTCAAAGTCTACAACACGCTGGGGTATGGGTTCAATGAGAAGGTGTACGAAAACGCGTTAGCCATTGAACTCCGCAAGGCCGGGTTAAAGGTTGTGAAACAACAAGAGATCGTGGTTTACTACGACGGCGAAAACGTTGGCGATTATCGCATGGACATTGTGGTCAATGATGTGGTCATCGTCGAACTCAAAGCCGTACGCGAACTGGCCGAAGAGCACGAGGCCCAACTGCTCAACTATCTCAAAGCCACGACCATCGCGGTCGGCCTGCTGCTTCACTTCGGCGTCAAAGCCGAACACAAACGCAAGGTCTACGACAACGATCGCAAAGGTTCCCTGACTTGGATCTCACCAAAACTCGCTTCATAAAATCTGTGCAATCTGTGTGAATCTGTGTCCAATAAAGAACTTCAACCTTCAGGCTGGAAAATCTGGTGGCTGGCGGCGCGACCGCGCACGTGGCCGGCTGCGATTGTGCCAGTGCTCGTCGGCAGTGCCCTTGCCGCGCAGGCCGGACAGTTTCAGGTGCTGCCTTTCCTGGCCGCGCTGTGCGCTTCACTGTTGATCCAGATCGGCACCAACTACGCCAACGACCTCTTCGATTATCTCAAGGGCGCGGATCGCCAACGGCAAGGCCCGACGCGCGCCGTGCAAAGCGGACTGGTCACGCCGCGGCAAATGCGCAACGCAATCATCGCCGTCTTCGGGCTGGCACTGGTGCTTGGCGTGTATCTGATCTTCGTCGGCGGCTGGCCGATCGCCGTCATTGGTGTGCTCTCGATTCTGGCTGGCATCGCCTACACCGGCGGACCGTATCCGCTGGCCTATCACGGTCTGGGCGATCTCTTTGCGTTTCTATTCTTCGGTGTCATCGCCGTGATGGGCACAGCCTACATCTTCACGCACGAATTCACCGCGCCGTCGTTCATCGCCTCGCTGCCGGTGGCGCTGCTGGTCACGGCCATCATCGTCGTCAACAATCTGCGTGATATTCCCACTGATCGCGCCGTGGGCAAACGCACGTTCGCCGTGATGATTGGCGATCGCAACACGCGCCTTGAATATGCGATCTGCGTGCTGGGGGCGTACGTCTTCCCGATTGCTTTAGCAGCGCTCTCCGGCTCGATCGGTTGGTGGTGGCTGCCGTTCTTCACGCTGCCGCGCGCCTGGCAACTGACGCGTACGGTGCTGCGCGGTCAAGTGGGTCCGATTTTGAACAAGACACTCGGACAAACGGCGCAGCTACACTTGTGGTTCGGCATTGCGCTATCGATCAGCATCCTGCTGAGTTGATGGCTGCTACTTTAGATTTTGGGCTGAACATCTCGACCTCTTTCTCTCCTCAAATCAATCAATTTGAGTTTACCACACTTGAATTCAGTGCTATACTGTTTTTGGGATTACAGCATCATGGTCCTTGATCAGTTCGGCTAGAATGCTATCCACGTGTACCCTGCATTTGCAGTGCGCCCCAACAGCGCCCAATCAATCAGTGTATCGTTGGGCCGTGCCTGTCGCGCCTCAGCTTAAGACAGCTGGAGGGAAAATGAGGGATCCTCGACCCGGTGCAACAAACGTAAGTGGTGGTGTGACTGTGCAATCCACAGGCGATGTCAACGTGGGGCGCGATGTCGCTGGAAGAGATATCGTTTCTTCCACTTCCTTTCACTTACCCTTGCCCCTGCCACCACAGCCCGGCTTCTTCTACCCGACCCCATCCAATGCCTTTGTTGGTCGAAACGCGCTACTACAGCAATTGCATCAAGCGCTGAAGGCGGACGGCACTAATCAAACGCGACCCGTGGTTTTAGTAGGCATGAGCGGTGTTGGCAAGACTCGCTTAGCCATCGAATATGCACACCACTACACGGCATCTTATCCCGGAGGTATCTACTGGATTGACTTCACCAGGGACTGGGAGGATCAAGTCGTCAAAAATGCCGAGCTGCTCGGCCTGCGTGAATATGCCGACCGTGAAACAGAACGCCGGCGACTTCTGATGCTGGCCTTTGGCAATTTGCTGAACACGCACCCGCAGTCGCTGCTCATTCTGGATGGAGTCAACGACTTCTCGGCGTTGAGGTGGTTTGATCAGACAACCGGTCTCCGATTTGCCGAGTTGCGCTGCAAAATTTTAATCACCACTCACAGTGACACAATCGGCCTGCCTTTTACTGTTATCCCTGTCAAAGTGCTGTCCGAGTCTGAAGCGCTGGATCTCCTGTTGAGCACGCAGGAACGCCGCCCCACAGCCAATGACCTTCTGACCGCGCAGACTATCTGCGGCATGTTGGGCCGTCTCCCGCTGGCGGTTTCAATCGCGGCAGCGTTTCTGAACGCGCATCAGGAAGTATCGCTTTTAGGAGGGTAGCATCAGTCAGGACTGATTTCGCTGTAAAGTAGACCAAGTCCATCAAAAAGCGGAATGAGTCAAATGACTGCTTCCGTTTTTGGCAATCAAAATTTGAGTGGTCGGCCGCAGACCAAAACGCCTTAAAACTGGGCAAACACCTATGGTCAGCGCGCTCATGTTGTGTCCAGATTAACGCAGGGATATGAAACTGGCTGGCCCTCGCGAGGACGAGTACGATCTAATCTGGTGCCAGGGTAGTGAAATCGAAATTGCTCCGTTGCCGCTTTTTGAAGATTGGAGACACTTCACTCGAGATGGCTCAGTCAGGAATATCCGCAACTACGAAGCGTATTAATACTTCATGGTGAGTGCGGAAATGCTTCTCGATTTTGCGCTTGAAAACAAGGTGGGTTTGCGCCTGGTCATAAGCGGAATGAGTGATTTGACTGATTCCGCTTTGGCGGCATGACACTTATCTAAAACACGATGATGATCTGGCTTAAGCGGAATGAGTCATTGACTGCTTCTACCCTCTTTTAGGCTATTGCGATCGCTTACAGGGGGAAGGTGGGCTTAAGGTCATCGATCAAACTCTGGGCGATCTGCCGCTGCTGGCTGACTACGAACGTGCAGTCAGCACAACCCTGAATTTTCAGTGGCTGGCTCTCCAGAACGAAAGTGCCAGATTGGTTTTGCAAGCTATCGCCCTGCTCGGCAGCCAAGCGGAGGTAACGCGGGCCCAGCTGGCGCTCTTAACCAATTTACCTGCCCGGGCAAACCCCGGTTATCCCGTGCCGCTTGAGACCGCACTGATGCCTCTACGGAGGCTGTCGCTGATCGAGGAAACCGCGGCAGCCCGACGCAGAACGGACCATTCAGAACAGGAAACGGATTGGCACGCAGGCCTGCCCGATCCTTCATCTCGATTAATTCGTCTGCACGCGCTCGTCCAAGAATTTGTCCGACAACATATTAGCGCTGAAGGAAGCGAGGATCATCTCAAGGAGCAGATCGAGAACAATCTCAGCCTCGTCCTGGATGGCGCCGCAGACACGGCCGATCGCGCCATTGCCGTCGGCGAATGTTTGCTGCTTATACCAGAGTGGAAACCGTCGCGTCTGCGTGGAAAGATATTTGACAAGCTAGTGGAACTGATGGACGATGTCACTGCGCCCACGTTGAAACGGCACCAGGCCGCCTTGCTGTTGGCCAATCTGCGCTGGCTAGACGAGACCTGGATTGCGCTCTATCCGGACACGATGTTGAACTATATGGAGTTCATTGCGCGTTACGTCGATCGAGATACGGAACGGGAATATCTGGAAGTACGGTTGAGCAAACTGCTGGATGAGCCGCGCATCAAACTGGAGGAGCGCGAGCGAGCAGAGATGCTGGTATATCGGGCTGCCATGCGTGGACAACTCGGTCAATCTGATAAGGCTCAGGCTGATTACGAAGAAGCCTGGCGGCTCGCTGGAAATACGAGTAGCCGGTTGGCAGCCCGAATAAAGCTCGGACTCGCCAGCATTATCCAGGCCCAGCACGAAAGTCTAGCTGAGTCCGAAGACCCAGACATTCGCCGGGAAGCTATAGCAGGTCTGCGTTCAGCGGTTCCCTTGTACTGGGAAGCAGATGATTTCGCGCACCGTTATGGCGCTGATTCTATCCTTCACGTAATCATCCTCAAAGAACTTGCCTATGTTTACGCCCTTCTTAACAAGTGGGAGTTAGGTCGGCGTCGCTGTAGGCAAGCCCTGGGACTAGTCCAACAGATCCAGGAAGAAGGCCCACGCCAAATATACCTTGCATGGATCCAAGAAACTGAGAGTCAGGTTCTTTTCAAACAGGGTATGTGTCTGAAGGCAAGCGGCTCCCCAATTGCACTGCTGACCTTCCAAACCGCTTATGAAATTGCCCAGAAAGAAATAGAGCAGCTAGATAAGTATTCTATCAAAAACTACGACTATGTGCTGGCCCACAACAATGCTGGAGAGTATTTGCTCGAGGAAAGTCGATGTCCCAACTGCCGAGAACTGCGATTGATGGCGGCGCGGAATCATTTGGCGTATGCACTCGAACTGGCACGCCGCTTAAAAATCACACTGCTTGAACAAGATGCTGAAGATCTCTTGGAGGAAGTGGCGGCACGTCAGCAAGAAATTGACCGAGGCAAAGAGTGTGAGAAGCCATAGACTGCTGCTTGGAATTCTTCCTGCATTGGTGGTTGTGCTGGTCGCCGCTAGATTAATCAGCGCCGCGCCGCCAAATGCAACCGCGGCCACGCTCGTGGTCACCAATCCGGCTGACAGCGGCACCGGAACCCTGCGCCAACGAATCAGCGCGGCGAATCCCGGTGATACGATCACCTTCGATCTAGGAGTCTTTCCCCCCACTAATCCGACGACGATCTTTGTGCGCTCTGCCCTACCCACGCTCGATCGCAATAGCTTGACGATTGATGCCAGCAACGCCGGCGTCATACTGGATGGATCACAGGCTCCGGCCGGCACCAATGGATTGATCATCAGCGCCGACAGCTGCACCATCCGCGGCCTGACCATTCGCAACTTTTCCAGCAATGGTATTATCCTGCCAACCGGAGCCGCCAGTAATGTCATTGGCGGCGATCGCGCCGTAGGCGCTGGCCCCAACCGCCAAGGCAACACGCTCATCTCTAATGGCGGCAGCGGCATTGACGTGCGTGGTACGGGGACTAACGGTAACATCATGCGAGGCAACTACATTGGAGTGGACGCCTCAGGCCAATGGGATCTTGGCAATTCTTACAACGGCATCGCCATCTGGCAGACGGCGAGCAACAATGTCGTGGGCGGCACAACCAGCGGTCAGCGCAATATCATCGGCGGCAACCAGCAAAACGGCATCTGGATCGGCGGCGCCGGTACGAATCAGAACATCATCACCGGGAATTACATCGGGACGCGGGCCGATGGCAGAGGTCAGATCGGCAATACTTTTTCTGGAGTCGCCATTCATGGTGGGGCGCAGTTCAATCGCATCGGCGGCACGCTCCCCGGCGAGGGCAACCTCATTAGCGGCAATGCCGACAAGGGTATCTATATCAGTGACTCCGGTACCAGCCATAGCCTGATCTTCGGCAACTTCATCGGCACAGACTATGCAGGCACAGGCATCATCGGCCAGGGAACCGATGGCATCGTGGTGACTTACGGCGCCAGCGCTACCACGATCGGAAACGGCGCTGCGAGTGGTCGCAACTTGATCAGCGGCAACACCTTTGACGGCATTCGCATTGACGGTTCCGCCACGACGAGCAACACGGTGCAGGGGAATTTCATCAGCACCAACATCACTGGCACGGCAGCTCTCCCGAACGGCCTACATGGTGTGGAACTGGCGAACGGTGCCTACGACAATCAGGTGGGGGGCAACCGCTTCACGGGTCAGGGCAATTTGATCAGCGGCGACGGGAATCATGGGATCGTGCTCACCACTGGCGCGCACCACAATACTGTCGCGGGAAACCTGCTCGGCCCTGATGTCAGCGGCATGGTTTCGCTCGGCTATCACCCGTACGGCGCCATCGACATTGCCGATGGGGCTCATCACAACACGATCGGTGGAACGCTGCCCGGCGAAGGCAATATCATCAGCGGAAATGCAACTGACGGGATCGCCCTGTTTGACAATCTAGGTGGCGGCACGCCCGGCAACCGATTGATCGGGAATCTCATCGGGCTGGCGGCAGACGCTACAACTCCCCTGCCTAATGCGGGTCCCGGCGTCTTCAACGTTTCCGGCGCCGTGCAAACCCTGATCCTGAGTAACACCGTTGCCTACAATCGATTCGGCGTCTGGATTACCGAGTGCGCCGCAAACACCATTACACAGAATTCAATCTACAGCAACACTTACGAAGGGATTATCATCGAACGCCCGTGCATGCCTGCTCCGCAAATCGCGGCAACGACTCACCTATCCATCACCGGCATTACCTCTCCGTCGGCGCAGCTGGAATTTTTCTCTGACGACGAAGACGAAGGCCGGTGGTATGAAGGCTCTGTCACAGCTGATGCCAGCGGCGTCTTTACTTTCACCCGACCGGTAGGCTTCACTGGCCCCAACGTCACGGCGACAAGCACCGATGGAAGCGGCAACACGTCGGCATTTTCCCGGCCGGTTCACGTCTTGTGGACGTTGTTGGTCTACCTCAACGGCGACAATGACCTTGAACAGGATTTTCGTGATACCCTGACCGACCTGGCGGCGGCTGGTCACAGCCCACGCGCGAATGTGTTGGTGCTCATGGACACGTACACGACGACGGCCGATTCAGACGCCCGGTTGTACAACCTTACCGATGGACACCTTGACACGGTCAGCACCACCCTGGATCTGACCATGACAGTTCCCGGCGAGCTCAACATGGGCGACGGCCAAACGTTAGCGGCATTTGTGCAGTGGGGACGAGAGCACTATCGGGCACGCTATACGCTGCTCTCGATCGTCGATCACGGCGGGGGCTGGGCGCCCGGCATCGGGCCGGATGTTCCCGGCGCGCTAAGGCATCATCATCATTGGTTGGCCGGCAACAGCGGATTGAGCTGGGACTTCACCAACGGCTACGACTACTTGAACAGCGCTGAACTAAAGCAGGCCTTTGCCTCGATCTCGAACGACGGCGCGGCCCCGGTCGATGTGGTTTTCTACGACGTGTGCCTGATGGGAATGATCGAAGTGGCCTATCAGATTAAGGACTATGCTTCATACTTTGTTTCGTCACAGAACATCGGCTGGGCGCCGGTAGGCGCCGAGGGGCGATACGTGCGCCTCGTTCAGGGAATCGGTTCGACTACGACACCGCGGCAACTGGCTCAGTCCATCGTGCAAGCCTACGCTGTTGCGACACCGCCCAATGAACACCCTTTTACCATTTCGGCTGTCGACCTGGACCAACTGCCAGCCGTGACGGTAGCGATCAACCAGCTGGGGCTGGCCATCAGCCAGACGCTGACCAATTCCAGTCGCGCTGAGACACTCCACGACGTCTATACCCACACTCAAAAAATCGATTACGACGGCGATTTGGAGATCGAGCCGGCGACCGACGGCTTCGTCGATCTGTACGATTTTGCTGTCCAGGCCGCGCAGCGTTACACGGAACCGGCCATCCGTTCTTCAGCACGGGCCGTGACCACCGCCCTCAGCAGCGCCATCGTAGCCGAAAGACACACCAGTGGAAGCCCGTGGATGGCGCTCGATCGCTTCTGGGATCTGGACAATGTTCACGGTTTATCCATCTTCCTGCCGTTGGGGGAAGATTTAGAACTGAAGTTTGTGGTAACGGAGACCTCGCCGATCACGCCGGGCCTCATCATCAGCCGCAACCTGCGCCTGCGCGAAATGTACACGAGCGACCAATTGCAATTTGTAGGAGACACTTCCTGGAAGAACTTGATCGGCACTTATTACGCCGCGTCGACTGTGCCGACGAATACAACCGGCGGGCCGGTGATTGGGTTGCAGGAACCCGATGTGACCCCGCCGCAATCCATGGTGACGCCGCAAGGCATTTTCACGGCAGGTCAAAGCATTACTCTGACTTGGGTGGCGACCGACACCCAAACGGGGGTAACAGGCGCCTCCTTGTGGCATCAATTACCCGGCGGCTCGTGGGACGAGGTAGAGACACACAGCGGCCTGTCGGGCACGTTTTCGATCACGTTGTCCTTCATGTGCATCAACAGTTTGGCCGTGCGGGCAGTTGACCAGGCCGGCAACATCGAACCCATCGGGCATGGAGCAAACACCGTGAAAATTGATACCGCCTACTGCGCACGCTTCCCCGTGTTCTTCCGAGGATATCGCCCCTGACAACTTTCGTATGCGGCTGATGGAACCGCCAATGCAAAAACGCGAGCCAATGGGTTCGCGCTTTTGGTGTACCCCTGGTGAGAATCGAACTCACGCCACCGGCTCCGGAGGCCGGTGCTCTATCCGCTGAGCTACAGGGGCATCTTCGTCGATAGTTTACCACAGGCGCCAGCGTTCTGCAACGAATTTGTATTGACAAGATGCGGCGCGTCGGTTAAGATGCGGCGCGATTGAGGATACCTACCGGAGAGATTGCATGGCCCCGAAAGATAAAGACCCATTCAATATCGGCCGTGTGCGCGCCATCGACATCGATCACGAGATGCAGCAGGCGTATCTGTCCTACGCCATGAGCGTCATCGTGGCGCGCGCCCTGCCCGATGCCCGTGACGGCCTCAAGCCGGTGCATCGCCGCATTTTGTACGCCATGCACGACATGGGCTTGCAGCCTAACACGCCTTACAAGAAATCGGCGCGTATCGTCGGCGAGGTGCTGGGCAAGTATCACCCGCACGGCGACGCCGCCGTGTACGATGCCATGTCGCGCATGGCGCAAGACTTCTCCCTGCGCTACCTGCTGGTCGACGGCCAGGGCAACTTCGGATCGGTGGATGGCGACGCGCCCGCCGCCATGCGCTACACCGAAGCGCGATTGGCGAAGATGGCGACCGATCTCCTCGGCGACATCGAGAAGAACACCGTCGACTTCACGGCCAACTTCGACGGCACGCTCAAAGAACCCAACGTGCTGCCCGCCGCCGTCCCCAATCTGCTGATCAACGGCGCGACCGGCATCGCCGTCGGTATGGCGACCAACATCCCGCCGCATAATCTGGGCGAGGTGTGCGAAGCGATCGCGTATCTGATCACCCGCTGGGACAAGATCGATCGAGTCAGCGTGGACGATCTGATGAAGTACGTCAAAGGACCGGACTTCCCCACGGGCGGTGTGATGTTCCGCTACAACGAGCTCGTAGAGGGCGGCGATGCCCTGCGCGCGGCGTATGCCACCGGGCGTGGCCGGGTGATCGTTCAAGCCCGAGCTTTTATTGAAGAAGCCGAACGCGGCAAGAGCCGCATCATCGTGACCGAGCTGCCTTATCAAGTGAACAAGAGCAGCCTGATCGAACGCATCGCCGATCTGGTACGCGACGGCAAGATCGAAGGCATTACCGATCTGCGAGATGAGAGTGACCGATCGGGTATGCGCATCATCATCGAGCTGAGCCGCACCGTCGCAGATCCCAAAACGATCCTCGGTCTATTGTTCAAGTACACGCCGATGCGCTCGACCTTCGGCATCATCAATCTGGCGCTGGTGGATGGCGAACCGCGCCTGCTCACGTTGAAGCGCATGCTGCAACTGTTCGTCGAGCACCGGCAAGTCATCGTGCGCCGCCGCAGCGAATTCGATCTGGCCCGCGCCAAAGAGCGCGCGCATATTCTGGAAGGCCTGCTGAAAGCGCTGGCGAACCTGGACGAAGTGATCCGCATCATCCGCCGCAGCGCCGATGCCGATGCGGCCAAACAAGCGCTGATGAAGCGCTTCCGGCTCAGCGACATGCAGACCACGGCCATTCTCGACATGCCGCTGCGCCGCCTCGCCAAGTTGGAACGTGAGAAACTGGAAGCGGAGTACAAAGAGAAGAAGGCACTCATCAAGTACCTGGAAGACTTGCTGAAAGATCCCAAGAAGATCCTTGGCGTCATCCGCGATGAGATGCACAAACTCAAAGAGAAGTACAGTGATGCGCGCCGCACGCAGATCGTCGAGTCGGAAGTGAAGAAGGGCGAAGTGGTCACTGCGCACGATCTGGTCGCGAGCGGCGCAGCGTGGGTGATCGCTTATGAGGATGGCACACTCCAGCGGGCTGGTGAAGAACTGGAATTGCTGGAAGACAAAGCGCCCACTGCACTGGTGCATTGCGACATGCGCGACAACCTGATCGTGATCGCCGAAGGCGGACAAGGCGGCGTCATCGGCGTGCATCAACTCTCCGATGAGCCGATGCCCGCCGCCGAGGTCGTCGGTGTACCGACGGGGCAGCGTGTCGTGGCGACCTTCGCGCTGCCGCTGGGCGTTACTGAGCTGCCCGGCTATCTCTTCCTGACGACGCGGCTGGGCGTGGTGAAACGCGTGACGCTGAGCGATCTGGCGAAACAGTTCGGCACGTTCAGTGTGATGAACATCGCCGAGGATGACGCCATCATTTCGATTCGCGTGACGCAGGGCGAGGGCGAAGTGCTGCTCGTCACCGCGCGCGGCCAGGCCATTCGCTTCATCGAAGAAGATGTGCGGCCGATGGGCTTCAACGCGGGCGGCGTGGCCGGCATCAAGTTGGGAGCAGAGGATGTGGTCGTCGGCGCGGATGTCGTGCGGCCTGATGGCGAGGTTGCCGTCATCACCGAGCAAGGTGTCGGCAAACGATCGGGCCTGAGCGAGTACCCCAGGCAGGGACGCGCCGGGCAAGGCGTCATCGGTATTCGGGTGGACGAAGAGGATGCCGTGGCAGGTCTGGTGGTCGCCGGGCTCAAAGACGAACTACTGATTACCACTTCGCGTGGCAAATCGAAGCAGATCAAGATGAAGTTGTTCAAGAGTCTTGGTCGCGCGACCGGCGGCTACAACGTGCAGCACGTGGTGAAGAATGAAGTCATCACGGGTTTGATCAGAGCCGTGGAGCGCATCGCAGCGCCGGAGGCCGAGGAGCCTCTTGCGGCCGAGCCGGTGCAGATGGAGTTAGCTATCGAAGCGCCAGTCAGGAAGGGAAAGATAGAGAAGCAGCCTGCAAAGACAGCGCCTGCAGCCAAGAAGCCGACGGCAGCGGCAAAGAAAAAGCTAGTGAAAAAGAAGTAGTCACGTGTGTAACGACCACGGTCATAGCAGAAATCAGTGGAGTCGAAGATGCTTTCGACTCCACTATACTTCTACTTCAAGGCGACAAAGACCAGCTCCTCTTGATCGGCGGTTGCCAGCTCAGCGGTGTAGTCGCCATAGACCGTAATCTCGCGGAATCCGGCAGTTTTCAGCATCAGGAGCAGCTCGGGCTTGAAGTACGTATTTCCGCGCAGGGTATACTCTTCAGATGCGACCAACTTTTCAGCATCCCACTTTTCAAGACGCACCTGGCGCGTGAAAGTCTGTCCCAACGGATCGACCTGCACGGTGCGAAAGCGGCCGACATGCTCACTGCCATCTGCCGCGGCGCGACGGTCACCCTCCTCTGGCCACGGCTCCGGCAGCGCCTGGCGTTTCTCACTCAGCCACAGATTCCACGCTTCTACCGACGTGTACTCGGCCTGTATGTTAACCAGCAGTGCCCCATGATCCATCAGATGTGCATGGCAGCGCCGCAGCGTTTCCAGATCGTTTTCCCGGCTGCCAGACAATCCAAACGAGTCGCAGATATAGATCGTCTTGTAGCGGCGCGGGAGATCGAAGGCCTGCATCGGCTGCTCGTAAAGATTGGGGCTGAAGCCTTCACTGGTGGCTTTTTTGCGACAATGATGCAGCATGTCGCCTGAAATGTCACAGCCATCGATGTCGATCCCTGCACGCAGAAGTGGCAACAACAGACGGCCCGTTCCGCAGGCGACATCAAGCACCGGCTGGCCAAACCGCGCGATCTGTTTGAGGAAAAATGGCAGCTGGGGGGCCTCATTGTTAAACTCGGCCCAGCGCTCTGCCATCAAACCATAGTGCCAGACAAGAGGTTCATCAGCCATGATTCGTTCTCTTGTAGTCCGATCGATAGTCTGCTCAATCTTGGCGAGTTCTTCCAGCTCAAGCGCTGGATCTCAACCGGCGTGCTGGTGAGCGTCGACGATCTGCGCGATGTCCTTGACGATGGTGGTGGGCTTGAATGGCTTCACCCAAAAATCCGTCGCCCCGGCTGATTTGGATTGCTCGCGGCGCTGAGGCGTGTCCAGCGCCGTCAGCATGACGATGGGCCTGCGCGCCATGCCGGGCATCTGCCGCAGCCGCCTGCACACCTCGATGCCGTCCATGCCCGGCATCGAAATATCCAGCAGCACAAAATCGATCGGCGTCCGCACCGCAATATCTAGGGCCATTTCGCCGTCGTAGGCCGCGTGGAAGATCCATTCCGGCTGCTCCAGTTCGACCAGCAGCTTGACCACGCTCACGGTATTAGGCTCGTCGTCGACGAACATGATGTTGATGGGCATAAGTCTATTTCAGTCCCAGAACTTGATAGGCCTCCACGGCTTCGGTGATGCCTTTCAGCCGCAGGGCAGGCACCGGTTCAGCATTCACTTGATCGCGAAGAAGGGCATGCGTGGCGGCACTGATCAGAATCTGGTCGCCCTCGGCTGCCCCGCACAAACGCGCAGCGAGGTTGATGTGATGCCCGATCGCCGTGTACTCCAGTCGCTGCGCCGATCCCAAGTTGCCGACAATCACTTCCCCGGTATCGATGCCGATCCCGATCGGGGGCAGCTGCGGCCAGCGTTGCATCACTTCGCGCTGCGCCCGCATCATCTCACAGGCGGTCTGCACGGCGCGCAGCGCATGATCGGGCTGAGGCAGGGGCACGTTGTAAAGCGACATCACGCCATCGCCGATGAATTTGTCGAGCGTGCCATCGTGCGCGCGCACGGCTTCGGTCATGGCGCTGAGATGATCGTTTAGAAGCCGCACCAGCAGTTCCGGGTCGATCTCTTCCGCAGTCGCCGTGAAGCCGCGGATGTCTGAAAATAACACGGTGACGACGACGCGCTCGCCTTTGAGCCAGTCGCGTTCCGGCATCGCCAGCATGCGATCCATGACCTTTGAGCCCACGCGCCGCCCGAACGCTTCACGCAGCTGCTGAATCTGCAAGCCCTCGAAAATCGCCGTATCGATCTGGCTGGCGATGGCCGACAGCAAACGGCGATCGACCCGCGTGAATTCGGCCCGCCCCACCCGATTGATCACGCCCAGCACGCCGATGATGCGTTCGTTCAGAATCAACGGCAGACAGATCAGAGAGCGGATCGGCCCCGCATCACGGATCCGCACCGTCGGTGTACCGCGCTGCACGGCTTCGCTGGACGCTTCTTGCACCAACTGATACTGATCGGTGAGGCGCAGTAAATCGTGATTGGTGGCTGCGCGCAGCTCCAGCTGCCGTCCGGCGATGTCATACAACATGATGAAGCCGGCTTCAGCCGGCACCGCGCCGCACAGTTCCAGCAGCACAGCATCCAGCATCGCATTAAATGGCAGGCCTCGATCGCGGATACGGTCGATCGTATACAGCGTACGCAATTCCTGCCGCTCAAAACGCAGCTCGTGAATCGTATGCAAATGCAGCAGAGCTGAATCCAGCTCTGCGATGCCTACCGCCAGCAGGGTCAACTCGTCTTCGTTAAAGGGACGTTCCACATTTGCCAGGATCAGCGCGCCCAGGGCGTGGTCCTTTACGCGCAGGGGCGCACCCAGCCAATGCAATCGATCCAATGAACCGGTGGACTCAACGGCATGCATCGGTTGGATAGTCGGTAGGCCGCAAGCGGCTCGTGACAGGTGCTGCAATACAGCATAATCGGCAGGCGTCAGTAGCCCGGCCCGATCGACCAGCGCACGGATTTCCAGTCGCTGGGCGTCCGGATCGAACCAGCTTAAGAGTCCAATCTCTGCACCAAGGGCGTGCAAGACAAGCGAGACCGAAGTCGTCATGGCCTCGATGTCATCCGCGGCACTATCACACGCTGCATCAATTGCCAGTATAAGATCAACCTGCGTCAGAGGCAAAGTCCGTTGATCCTCCGCAGATTTCGGTGCAACATCGGACATGATCCGCTCCCAAGGCAATCAGGCGTGAGTATACACTTCCGCGCCGAAAAGACAAGGCGATATACAGAAAACTCCCTGTGCTGCGTCCAGCACAGGGAGTCGACTTCTGACGTGAAAACTGGGTGACATTGAACGTTTCAAACTGGCGATAGTTTCTCCGGCAACAAAAGTCAACCTGAAGAAACGTAATGAGATTAATGGTTCTCGCCGGCCCGATCGATTCTCCTTTGCTCACAGGTGGCGCCACGGCACAAGGTGGTCTACGCCAGCCATCACGTTGTTCATACTATAATCCTCTTCGGGTTCTGTACGATTGAGAAAAGGTTGTCGAAGCGTTGGGGTTTTATTTGGCTGGATCCGTGCGCAGCGGCTGAAAGCCGCGCCCCAAGATCTCTTGCGCCGGCACTACGATGACAAACGCCTGGGGATCAGATTCGGAGACCAGTGCTTTGAGATGATTAACCTCTGTAACGGTCAGCGCCACGAGCAGCACGGGGTGCGGCTGACCTGTGTAAGCGCCCGTTCCTTCTAGCATAGTCACCCCTCGGTGCAGTTCCCTGAGAATCGATTGGCTCAACTGCGCGCTATGCTGCCCGCCAATAATCAGAGCCATCAACTGCGCCCGCTTGCCTCCTCCACGATACCAGGCGCGCTGCCCATCCTTTGCTTTCGCACCATCGGCCGCAAAGATGGCCGAGAGCGTCTGCGCCACCCCCGAATCGGCGTAACGCGGCAACACTTCGCCGGTGGCGTGCTGCAGCCCGACCGTGCCCAGACCAACGGCAAACAAGACAATGAAAAACGCGATACCGGCAATAAGCACCATTTCACCTGGAATAGGGCCGATGGCGCTCCGTTCGACGAATTCCAACCAGGTTGTCAGCGGCGCAGGGAACAACGCCGACTTGGCGATCCAGGCCAAAGCCAGCACCACATAGATCCACATATAATTGCGCCGGAAACGGCGTCCCACCGCCTCCCACGTGGAGATGGTGAAATGGGGATGCAATAGGTTCTCCGCCATGGACTCGGCCCAGTCGGCCGCCGGACCAAACGGCGGCACGAACATGGCGGCAAAGAAATCCGTCTCCATTAATCGAACCCGCGAAGCGAAGAGTTCGTAGTAACGATAGCGCCGCGCTTCGATGAACAAGAACAGGGTGATCAGCAGCATGTTCAGAATGATCACGCCATGATGCCCGGAAGCATTGCCCAGGGCAATTGAAATCGCGGCACCCGTCGTGAGCACCGCCCAGTTCGTCGTGGTGTCCAGCCGCTGCCGCCAGACATTGGCTCGCTGCACTTCGCCACGATAAAGGTGAACCATCGCCGTGGTGAATTCACTGCCACGCAGGCTATAGCCTCGGTAAGTCCAAACCGGCTCGTTGCTCGTATCATCTTTTGGAATATTGGCCTGTTCAGCTGGCATTAGATTAGACCTCCCTTAGAAAGTGAACAAATGCTTGACAAATGGTAATTTTCTTAGTAAAATATTGTGCAATTAGTGGTCAAACCTTGACAGTAGTAGTATAATAAATTAGGAAACTTTGATAGAAATAGATGGAAATGAGAGATGGTGCTGTAGGCCGCCTAACGTTCGAGTCTTGTATTCATGTCCTTATGATAACACAGATAGGAGCGCCATGAAGCACAGTAAAGCTAAACAAGTTGATCGGTATGAGGCTAAAGATGTTGACGTGGATGAAGTGGAATTGGATGTGGACCTGGATGAAGTCGAAGAAGGGCTCGACACAGAATGGAACGTGTTGGAACACGATTCGGTAGAGATTGCTGAGTTGGATGATGACGAGGCTGACCTCTTTGAAGAGGAGGCAGAGAACGTGCCCGCCGACGAGGGCGAGTTTGACACGGTGGCGCACTATTTCCGAGAATCGGCCCGACACAAGCTGCTGCCGCACGATCGGGAGCGTGAACTCACCGAGGCCGTCAAGCGCGGACGCATCTCCCGCAAACGGTTGGCTACCAGCCGATCGCTCAATGCGGCGAATCGGCAGAAGTTGAACACCACCATTGCACAAGCCAACGAGGCGCGGGACGAGCTGGTGCGGGCCAACGCCCGCCTCGTCATTAGCATCGCCAAGCGCTATCAGAACCTGGGCCTGCCGTTGATGGACCTGATTCAAGAAGGCAACATCGGGTTGCTGCGCGCCATCGATCGGTTTGAGCCGGCACGCGGGTTGCGTCTCTCGACCTACGCCACGTGGTGGGTGCGCCAGGCGATCAATCGCGCCGTGGCCAATCAGGGCCGCACGGTTCGCCTGCCCGCCTACTTGCAGGATCGCCTGCACAAGATGCAGCGTGTGGCGCAAGACCTGGAGCAGACACTGGGCCGCGCGCCCAATGACGAAGAGCTGGCGGATATGTTGGCCATTACGCCGGAAGACGTATACACTATGCGCACCGCCGCGGTGCCGGTCAGTTCGCTGGATGATCCCATCGGCGACGATGATGATGAATCACCAGTGGCGCAGATTGAAGACACGGATGTGATTCCGCTGGACGAATTGGTCGCGCGTCGGATGCTGCGCGAAGCGATGGATCGCGCGCTGGAGGAACTGCCTGCCCGCTATGCCATGATTTTGCGCATGCGCTATGGCATTGATGGGGACAAGCCGCGCACGCTGGAATACATCGCGCAGAAGTTGAACTTGAGCCGCGAACGAGTGCGCCAGATCGAGCGCGATGCATTCTCACGGCTGCGCTTGCAGGACGACATTCGCAAGCAGCGTCTGCCCATGGCAGCGTAATCTATTGAGACGCAACGTTCACCCTGAGCGATAAGAGCCAGCCCATAGTGGCCCCAAGGGACCGACCTGCCGGATAGCTAACCCGGCAGGTCTTGTTGTTGTAATGCGGCGAAGATGATCTCGCTGTGGCTTTGGATCCTTTCTGGTCGCAGTTGATCGATCGACACCCAGCGCGGCGCGTCCACTTCATCATCCTCAATCTGATCATCCGCCGCCAGTTCAAAAGTGAGCGGCTTACACAGGTAGAAAAACATCAAGCCGTGAAAGGCGAAGTCGCTCGGGTTGTAGTAGAAGAAATCTTCTTTGAAAGCCACAAACCGCTCGATCTCAATTTCAAGGCCCGTCTCTTCTCGCACTTCACGGTGTAATGCTTCTTCCAGCCATTCGCCGACCTCGCTGCCACCGCCGGGTAGAAATAGTTTTCCGGTGCTGCGCATGTTGAGTAGCAACACGTGATCTTCGTGCCGGATGATGGCGTAAACGCTGGGGCGAAAGATCAAACGATCGGATGGAAGCAGAATCTTCTCGCCAAACAGGGTCCGGCATTCAACCATCGACATGCGCTGCAGGCTCCTTAAGTGATGGCGCCCATTATACTGCAAGGGCGATGGTATAATCGATTCAACCCACCCCACCTCCAGGAGAACCCATGCAAGTCGATACCATCCTCGCTCACGGCACCGTTGTCACGATGGATGAGGCATTTACTTTGATCGAAGACGGCGCCGTGGCGATTCGCGGCGACTCGATCGCGGATGTCGGCCCCACCGATCGAGTTCTGCGCGACCACACGGCGCGTGAAGTGATCGATTGCCGCGAGTGCGCCATCATCCCCGGGTTGATCAATTCACACACCCACGTGCCGATGACGTTATTGCGCGGCCTGGCCGACGACCTGCGGTTGGACGTGTGGCTGATGGGCTACATGATGCCCGTCGAGCGTGAATTCGTGACGCCGGACTTCGTGCGTTTGGGCACACTGCTCGGTTGTGCCGAGATGATCCGATCGGGTGTGACGACCTTCGCGGATATGTATTACTTCGAGGATGCCATCGCCGAAGCGACGGTGCAGGCCGGGCTGCGCGGCGTGCTCGCGCAAACGGTGATGAAGTTTCCCGCACCAGACGCCCCTTCTTACGAAGATTCGGTGGAAGCCTGCCGCCTGTTCATCGAGAAGTGGAAGGGCCACGCCCTGATCGTGCCCGCCGTGGGACCACACGCGCACTACACCTGCCCGCCGGAAGTGCTGGAGGCATGCGTGACACTGGCGACGGAGTACAACGTGCCGCTGCACACGCACGTCTCCGAAACAGCCTTTGAAGTGGACGAGAGCCGCCGGGAACACGGTATGCCCGTGGTGCCGTGGATCAGGCGGCATGGCCTGCTGGAGACACAGCTCATCGCCGCACACTGCGTGCATGTGGATGCCGGCGAGATTCGCACGCTGAAGAATGCGGGCGCAGGCATCGTGCACAATCCGTCGAGCAATCTCAAACTTGCCAGCGGCATCGCGCCGATCAAAGAAATGATCGAGACGGGCGTGAAGCTGGGCCTGGGCACGGACGGCACGGCCAGCAACAACGATCTGGATATGTTCGAGGAGATGCGTTTAGCGTCTTTCTTGTCCAAGGGCGCCACGCGCGATCCGTTGGTGGTGCCGGCGCGCATGACGTTGATGCTGGCGACGATCGGCGGGGCGCGCGCCATCCATCTCGAGCACCTCACTGGCTCGCTCGAGTTGGGCAAACGCGCCGATGTGGCAGTAGTCGATTTGACTGGTTTGCACAACACGCCGCGCTTCCGCCGCGAACCCGGTCTGGTGTACTCGCAACTGGTGTATGCCTGCAAGAGCAGCGACGTGCGCGATGTGTGGTGCAACGGTCAGGCGCTGATGCGCAATCGGGCCTTGTTGACGGTCGATATCGATCGGGTGATGGCGCAGGCGCAAGAGGTGGCGCAGCAGATAGACGCGTTCCTTGTCGCGCGTGAAGGCAATCTGCTCGATAAGCTGATCGCCATCGGCGGCTTGAATCAGGAGGAGATGTTCGAGGTGCAGGTGAAGGTGGCGATCGAGAATCTCGAGGCCATCGATCGGGCGCTGAAGCAGCCGCCCGTTTCGATCACGCGCTCGTCGCGGCGCAATCAATACGACACGTATTTCCTGTTCGCCGAGGCGCAGCAGGGACGCATCCGTTACCGCGAGGACGAAATTTTGGCGAAGAATGGCGAGGTGAGCGAAGTGCGTTATCTGTTGACGTATACGCAGCCCGCCAAAGAGCGCGAGTTTGCACAGTCGGTGCTGCTGTCACGCGCGCGCTTTACGGCGCGAGCCGATCGATCGCTGCGGTTCTATCGGGAGTATTTCCGCCCCAGCGGCGAGCGCGGGATCAACAAAGATCGCCGCCGCTATCACATCGTGTACAAAGAAACCGCGTTCATGATCAACGTCGATCGCATCACGGAACCGAATCTGCCCGGTTTCTTCATGGAGATCAAGAGCCGCACCTGGTCGCCGCGCGATGCGGAGAAGAAAGCGGCGTTGATTTCTGAATTGCTGACGCTGCTGGGCGTGGAGCCGGGGCAGGTGACGCGCACGGAGTATGTCGATCTGTCGTAGGAAGATTGATCCACGAACACGCTGAAGGGTGCAGGTCTCACGAAGGGCACGAATAAGGGTTTGTCAAAAAAACCACGCGGTCAAGTGGCACGTCATGCCGAATGTTGTAATCGGGCATCCAGAGTGACTGTTGACGATTCATGTCGATCGGGTTTCTGGATTCCCGCTGAAGGCACGCGGGAATGACGTATCGCGCGGAATGTGAGCGACCACACAGAGAAACGCGCTCATCAACCCGCACTATTTCACCTCGCCGCTCAAATTCCAGCAATAGCTGGAGAAGCATTACACCACATCTGCCGACCTGAGGGTGGGTTTCTACAAGAAGGCTCAGGCAAGCCGAGTATCACCTATCCAGAGGCGTTGGACGAAGCGCTGTGCTTCGGTTAGATCGACGACATCCGTAAGACTTTGCTCCGGAACAGCGAGCAGGCCTGCGCGTTTGAAGACCTCCGAGGTCTGACCCCAGCGACCCTCTCATCGATGATGGATGATCGCCGGAAGTGACAGCTTCTACAAGTTGCTTTGAAAAAGAGTCTTGACACTCAAACACTCGATACGACCTTCGTGCGCAGCGCACACCCAGCGCGCATCATCCATAATCAACCGATCGCCCGCCCGGAGGAGATGAAGTCTCCGAGCTACGCCACCACGCCGGATAGAATCCGGCTAGATGACGATTTCATAAGTTTTTAGGGTTAAGGTCCGACCAAGCCGCGAACGCAGCGAGTCGTTTTTTCAGGTCGGTCGAAGTGAACCTCCAAGTGAAGGGCTTGGCGACTTCAGCGTAGTAATCCTGAAAGCCCAACAGGCGGCGCGTCAACGCCGTGGCATCGGCCACATCCAACGGTGTCAACACTTTGCGTTGGACAATCGAGAAGTAC
>Ga0209254_10000086_pt1 | contig 56790 bp, 58 predicted proteins | sample FrelakmetDIP11DI_FD_187148 | JGI IMG/M metagenome (GOLD analysis project Ga0209254, IMG submission 187148) | Freshwater lake sediment microbial communities from the University of Notre Dame, USA, for methane emissions studies - DIP11 DI (SPAdes)... | ecosystem: Environmental > Aquatic >...
CTGATTCTTCAGAGTACGCATATTCAAGCTGGCCTTTCCTGCGCATCTTGTTTAGTGTCCTCATAAGCTCGTCGGGGCAGGACCCGATGCTCTCAGGCAGCTTACTGATCAGCTGCCTAGTAGTTGACTTACCCATATCTAATGCACCGAGGATTATTCTCTCTTCTTCCCTCTTCTCAAGGCTCTGCTGGCTGTTCAACGGATGACCTCATTTCGACTCGAATATAACATCAATGTATTGAGGAGTTGATGAAAAGACTGTCGTCAGAAAGAAGAAAAATGAGAAGTTGGGAAAGGGTTTTGACCGTTCTTTCGTGATTCAGTCTGATTAGGCTCCCACGAAGGAGACGCTACCCATCGATCCGCCACTAGCGTCATATCTCAGAGTCACAGTGTACTGAGTGCCAGCCGTTATTCCAGAGATGGTAAAATAGTCACCAGCACCAAGGTACTGATTAACATTATGCCATCCAGAGACGGCTCCAGCTGCGGGGGTGACAATAATAGTCACATCATTGGTGCCGTTGACATTTTGCGAGGTAATGGACAGGAGGGTCATCCTGTAGACGCCACCACCAGTGTTCTGATACGTCATTGCCGAGGTGGGGGTCGTCGGGGTGTTCCCGCCGAATCCCATGACCATCACATATAGAACGGCCGCCAGCACCACGGTGATCGCGACCATCAAGATGGTGGCGATGACCGGGGACACTGCCTCGGCGCTCTTCTTCAGTTTCCACATTTTCTTCATGGTTTAGTCCTCCTTGGTAGGAATCCCTACCGTTGAAAGATATTCAGCATCGAGGTATTATAAATATATCTGTTCGAGAATCAATTTTGAAATCATGACTGGCTCGTGCCCGTTCTCAGAAATCCGAGCGTGAATCATATCGAATAACGAGCTCCCTACGATAACGGTATGATGACGTCGCTGACCATGGCCATGACCTCTTTTATCTCAGGTTTCATCTGCTCCGGTATCGCCAGGAGGACGGGGTACGCCTCCTTGGACTTCAGGGAGTTGGTCAGGATCGTGAGGAACTCGGTGAGCATCTTGATGTCGTTGTGCAGCGCGAACGAGTTCACCGAGTCCAGCACCACCAGGAGCCTCTTGCCCTCCTTCACGCGCGCGAAGTACTCCACCTTTAGTATGATGTTCTCGAGCATGGTGGGGCTCTCCACGAAGACCGTGCTCTTCGAGCGCTCCCCCGCGGCCATGAGCGTGTGGGAGATGCAGTCCACGAAGCTCAGGTCGGAGACGCTGACCTCCAGCGTGCTCAGCGCGGCGCTCAGCGTCGAGGCGGGCACGGATGCGGTCACGTAGACGCAGGCCAGGTCCTTCTTGGCCGCGAACTCGTCGATTATGCCCCGGACCACGTCGAAGTAGGAGTCGATCTTGATCTCGAAGGCCACGGACGTGGAGGGGCCGATCTCCTCCAGCTTGGTGGCGACCAGGATGTGCAGGCCCTCGCTCATCTAAAGACCCCCTTTGAACAGCGGCGTGACGAGGACGCCGGCATCGGTCAGATCGATGACGTACTTGGAGCGGGAATGCCCCGTCCCCTTCATCTTCACCAGCTGCATGGTGCGCAGCAGGTCCCCTTTCCTTTCCAGGTTGCCCATCATGATGATTCCGTCCGCCATCCGGCCCTCGATGCGATCGCACTTCTCCGCGCTCGACGTCAGGAGGGCGGTGCACTCGTTCTTGTGCAGCACGACGCTCAGTTCTGCCAGCAGGAGGGCGTCCAGGGCGTCGTCCTTGATCTCGGTGAGCAGGGTGTCGATGGTGTCGATGACCAGCCTCTTGACCTTGTGCGCGGCGATGAGCTTGGATATGGCAGCGATAACCTTCTTGATCGCCGCCTCGTCCAGGTCCGAGCCGGATAGCCCGGCCGAGTCCGTGATCTCCTTCAGGGTCACGATGGAGACCTTTCCCTTGGTGAGCATGGAATCGTGGAAGAAGATGAAACGGGGGATGTTGGAGAGCAGCTTGTCCGGGCCCTCGGCAGTGGTGATGAGCAGCCCGGGCTCACCCGCCATCACTCCCCGGACCAAGAACTCGAACCCCAGGGTGGTCTTGCCCGTGCCGCAGGTACCGGCGACGAGAACGATGTTGGATACCGGGATCCCCCCTCCCAGGATGTTGTCCAGGCCCTCGATGCCTGTGGCGCAGCGACCGCGCTCTCCCTTCTTGGCCATGTGCCTGGTTATCCCTGCGCTGGCATATTAGGATTGCGCAGGCCTCGAAAAGGATTAAGATGGCGGAGGCCTTAGTGCGGCGGGATGACGGCCGTTCTGCAGGTAGCCTTGGACATGATGCATCTCAAGCGCGCGCTGGCCATTGGCAAGGAGGCGGTGGAGGGCGGCGCGGATTGGGTCGAGGCAGGGACCCCCCTGCTCAAGAGCGAGGGGGCGGAGGCGATACGCGCCCTGCGCAAGGCATTCCCCGGCCGGACCCTGGTCGCGGACATGAAGACCATGGACGTGGGCGCGTTCGAAGTGGAGATCGCCGTCAAAGCCGGAGCGGACGTGATCACGGTCCTGGGGCTCGCGGACGACGGCACCATATCGGAGAGCGTCCTCACGGCGCGCAAGTACGGAGCCAAGGTGATGGTCGACCTCATCAACGTCCCAGACAAGGTCGCCAGGGGCGAGGAGGTCGTGGCCCTGGGAGCGGAGTACGTATGCCTGCACGTGGGCATCGACGAACAGATGCACGGCCGCGGCTCGCATGTGGACATGGTGCGGAAGGTCGCTTCTGCCTTGAGGGTGCCGGTCGCCGTGGCGGGGGGCATCAACCAGAGCAACGCCCACGAGTACGTCAAGGCGGGGGCGAGCATCGTCATCGTAGGCGGCGCGATCATCAAGGCGGAGGACGTCCGGAAGGCCGCCAGGGACGTCCGGAAGGCCATGCTGTCCGGGGCCAAGGGGCGCAAGACCATCTCCAGGAAGTACTCGCAGGACGAGCTGGCAGAGGCCTTCTCCAAGGTCTCGACCCCGAACATCGCCGACGCGCAGCACAAGCGCGGGGTCATGGCGGGGATCGTGCCGCACATCGCCCACGCCCAGAAGATGGTGGGACAGGCGCTCACGGTGCAGACGGCGAAGGGGGATTGGGCCAAGCCTGTCGAGGCCATCGACAAGGCGAAGCGAGGGGACGTTATCGTCATCGATGCCGGCGGGAGCGACGTCGGGGTCTGGGGAGAGCTGGCCTCCCTGAGCGCCCAGCTCAAGGGCGTGCAGGGAGTGGTCATCGACGGCGCGGCCAGGGACATCGAAACCATCCTGGAGATCGGCTTCCCCTGCTTCTCCAAGCATGTGGTCCCCCATGCGGGCGAACCGAAGGGGCATGGAGGCATAGGCCAGGAGATCATGTGCGGAGGGCAGCTCGTGCGCACGGGCGATTGGGTCATAGGCGACGAGAACGGCGTGGTCGTCGTGCTGCAGGAGACCGCGGTGGAGATCGCCAACCGGGCCATGGACGTCCTGGAGAGGGAGAATCGCATCCGCGAGGAGATCCGGCGCGGGGGGACGTTGTCCAGCGTGCAGGAGTTGGAGAAATGGGAGCAGGTGCGCTGAGAGCGGCGACGGTTCTCAGAAGCCGTTAGGCGAGGCGCATGCGTTATCTAGGACCTGCGGGATGTGAACGACGGATGAGCCTCCGCTCCAACCTGCACGTGCACTCGCTGCACTCGGATGGCAGCTTCTCGGTGGAAGATATCGTAGCGGAGGCCAAGCGAGGCGGCCTGCAGGCCGTGGCCATCACCGACCACTTCGAGACGCAGAAGGTGCGGCGCTGCCTGAGCTCCGAGGGGCTTGACGCTTACATCATGGAGATACGCGAGGCGCAGAGGCGATCCGCCAACGGCCTCAGGGTCCTGGCGGGGGTGGAGATCGACACCAACGCCGACCGCTGCGACCTTTCCTCCCTGCCCGTGCAGAAGCTCAACCAGCTGGACCTCGTCCTCTTCGAGTACGTGAACGACGTGTCCAACGGAGGGAGCAGCGTGGTGGAGCTCGACCCTTTGCTCTCCAAGCTCGAGGTCCCATGCGGGCTGGTGCACACCGACCTGGAGACGGTCTTCGCCGGCATCTCGCCCCGAGACCTGGCCAATCTCCTGCAGTCCTACAACCTCTTCGTGGAGGCCAACACCGCCTCGCTGTACCAGAGGGACGGAAGGCAGTACTTCGAGCACGCCGAGCGCCATTTCCAGGCGTTCAAGGGCAAGGTCAAGGTGTCCGTGGGGACGGACGCGCACCGCACCCTGAGCGAGGTCTCGAACGTCGGGAAGGGATACGACTTCCTGAGCCGGCTGGATCTCTTGGGCGACCTGGTGCTCTGAGACCTTAGAATGACGAAGGAATGGATTTGGGGCTCAGTACTGGCCCATCTTGTCCGCCAGCTGCCTCAGCCTCTCCACGCGCTTCTCGATGGGGGGGTGGGTCATGAAGATGGTGACGAACGCCCCCCCGCGGAACGGGTTGACGATGAACAGGCTGGATGACGTGGGGCTCCCGAACCTTATGGGGTTGCGGCGGTTCTCCGTCTCCAGCTTCTGCAGCGCCCGGGCCAGATGGAGCGGCCTTCCGATGATCCTGGCCCCGGTCTCGTCCGCCCCGTACTCGCGGTTGCGGGAGATGGCCAGCTGCACCAGCAGCGCCGCTATGGGCGCGGTGATGGCCACCAGGATCATGATTAGCCCGCCCCCGTTGTCGTTGCGAGAGAAGAGGGCGCTGTAGAGGGCCCAGCGGGCGGCGAAGGCTATCGCCCCGGCCAGGGTGGCGGCGATGGTCATGACCAGCATGTCGCGGTTGCGCACGTGCGCCATCTCATGCGCCATCACGCCCTCGAGCTCGTTGTCGTCCAGGAGGCGCAACATGCCCTCCGTGGCGGCCACGGTGGCGTTCTTGGGGCTACGCCCAGTGGCGAAGGCGTTGGGCGTCTGCGTCGGGATTATGGCCACCCTGGGCATGGGCAGGTCCGCCTTCTGGGCCACTCCGCGCACGATGCGGTGCAGGCGTGGGGCCTCGGACTCGTCCACGACCTTCGCCCGGTAGGTGAAGAGCACTATCTTGGAGGAGAAGAAGTAGGAGATGACGTTGATGGCGGCAGCTATCACCAGGAAGAACGCCGCCCCTGCCAGCCAGTCGTTGAAGAAGAACGTGCCGACTATCCAGCCGATGGCCGTGAACAGGCCGAACATGAACAGGAACATGAAGACGGTCCTGACCGTCGCTCCGAACATTCCCATTTACCGCACCTCCGCCTCGAACAAAGGCGCCGCTATTAAACCTTGTCGAACGCGCCCCGCGCGCCGGGAGAGGGGTCACGCGGCCACGTACGCCACGCGCCTTCCGCTCTGCCGGGCGGCGATCTGCCCCTTCTTGACCATCTCGTCCAGCATCTGGGTGAGGATCTCCTCGTCCACGCCCGCCGCCGCGGCCAGCTGCTGGAACGTCTGCCCTCCGGGCTCCTTGACGGCGTTGAGGATCTTCTCCCGGGCGCGCTCGATGCGTTCCCGGGCCTCGGCCTCGCGTATCTCCCTCTGCCGCTCGGCGGCCACGCGGTCCAGCTGCACCCGGAACATCTCCAGGCCGCGCATGCGGAACCGGTCGGCGTCGTACTGTAAAAGGTCCGCCAGCTCCTCCGTGTCCAGGCCGATGTCCTTCCACTTGGCCATGCGTTCCTTGTATCCATGCGCCCCCGCGGTTGCGGCCTCGGGAGGACGCCCGATGTTGGGCTCGTAGATGAGGTTCATCCCCTTCAGGGCGTGGTGCAGGCTCTCGATCTTCGCATGCCCGGCGGCCTCGTCCGCCACCTCCGTCTCGAAGATGCTGGTTCCCTTGGCCCGGGCGAAGCCTTGGGCCTTCATGACGGCCTCGACCTCCGCCGGCGCTTTCCCGTCGCTGAAATGGATGACCTTGACGAATGCCTTCATGGACGAAGCACCTTTTATCTGTCCAAATACTTGGTCTACGATAATTAAAGTTTGGCTCACATTTTATAAAAGAGATGAGGGCGTTAGAGTCCTTGTCCCAAGGAAGAGCAAATGGCTGGAGAGCTGGAGTTCATAATGGAGCGCTTCCGCGACTACTACCGCAGGTCGCCTCCCCCGCCCCCGGAGCGGTTCGGACGCCGCGAGTTCGGCTTCATGTTCTTCGACAAGAACTTCGTGCAACGGCACCTGGGATTCGCCAGGGAGTCCGACTTCCACGCCTTCCTCAGGGATCGGGTGCCTTCGCACTGCTACTACTCCTCGGCCTACTACAAGGACCCGGCCGCGGACAAGATGGAGGACAAGACCTGGCTGGGCGCCGACCTCATCTTCGACCTGGACGCGGACCATATCCGTGGGGCGGAGGGGCTCTCCTACACGGAGATGCTGGCGCTGGTCAAGAAGGAGATGGTCCGCCTCCTGGACGAGTTCATCCTCGGGGACCTGGGGTTCGAGGAGACCCACCTGAAGGTCACGTTCTCCGGAGGGAGAGGATACCATGCCCACGTCTCCGACCCCAAGGTCCTGATGCTCCGCTCTCATGAGAGGCGCGAAGTCGTCGATTACATCGGGGGGACGGACCTGAGCGTTGAGTGGCTCTTGCCAGAGAGGACCTCGGCGGAGAAGAGGTACGGTTCCACGGGAAGGGTGCAGACCTTCACCACCCGTTTCCTCCCCTCGGCCGGGGAGGGGGGATGGAGGGGAAAGCTACGCTCCCGCCTTCCCGCGTTCCTGGCTGAGATGGAGGGGTTGAGCGCCAAGGAAGCCCGGGAGCGGTATTCCGCCCTCAGGGGGGAGAAAGAGGAGACCGTCGCGGCCCTCTACGCCGACCTTTTCCAGGGCAAGCCGGGGAGCAGGGGCATGGACCAAATCCTGCGGAAGGGCAACCTGGCGGACCTGCGGGACCGGCACGTGCCTTTGTTCTTGGGACTGATGGAGCAGGATCTGAGACCATACCTGTCGGGGCAGGTGGACGAGCCGGTGACCAGCGACATCAAGCGCCTCATACGCCTGCCCTTCTCCCTGCACGGCAAGACCGGCCTCCGCGTCATCAAGATGTCGCGAGAGCAGTTGGACGATTTCGATCCTCTGCGCGACGCGGTGCCCGAGACCCTGGGCGACGCACCAATAAAACTCATCATGTCCAAGAAGGTCGACATCAGGCTCCGGGGCGAGCGCTTCTCCCTCGAGGGAGAGGTGGAGGTCCCCGAGTTCGCCGCCCTGTTCCTCCTTTGCCGGCGCGAGGCGAGCTTGGCTTGAGCTCGGAGGTTTTTCCTGGACTGGGAGCCATCTGGAAAAGTATTTAACGTGAACGGGGCATTTTTCGCCGACACTTATGCTGAGTGGGAAGGAGGAGCTCTCGGGCGGTTACCGCCTGGTCAACGTAAGGAGGACCAAGAAGTACCTATTCATCACGGAGCTGGTCGTCCTCATCGCCGTGGCCATCTTCGTGGTCATCGTCGAGGGCCGTTGGTCCCTGGTGCCCTTCTACCTGCCGATCAACTCCTTCATCTACTTCGTTTTACTAATGGGACTGATCTTCGTCGTGGAGAGCTTCTTCTTCCGCGCCCTGGAGATGCGCTTGATAAGGAGCGACAGCACCAAGTTCTACATCTGCAAGATGGGGATCAGGCGGGCGGTCGTGGCCATACTGGTCTGCGTCGCCGTCATATTGCTTCTATGGACCCCTTTCATCCACGTCACCCTGGAGGACACTTTCGCCACCAAGGGGTCGTTGAGCAACACCCATACCAACGCGGCCACCTCCTTCGTCACCTTCTTCGACCGCGACCCCCTGGGCATCTCCGCCGTCAAAGAGATCGATGTGAGCATAACCGGGGCGGGCCAGGCGAGGGTTTATGTGGTGTCCGAGGCCAACTATAACGCCCACAAGGACAACGTCACCGTCCTGGCGTTCTACCGGATCAACACCCTCCAGTTTCTCGTGGGCCAGGAGCTGACCATCGAGCTGGAGAACCTCCCCTTCGGCAAGTACTACTTGGTGCTTGACACCGCGAGGAGCACCGCTGGGTCGGTAGATTACTCCATCAAGAGCGCCGTCTCGCCCACCTTCTTGAGCTACGTGCCCTTCTTCGCCCTGCTCTTCGCCATCGCCTATTCGGGCTGGATCGTGTACCTGACGCCTCTGAAGAAGAAATACTCCGAGGGTGCGATCTACCGGTGAAGGGCGCAGCAGCCCTCGCGCCATTCCACCGTATAGGAGCTCTGCTCCGCCCACAGCACCGTCCTCCGCGCCGGGATGGCGATGCCCGCAACGCCCGCGAAAAGGCACTCCACCTCCAGCTCCCAGTTGCCCCGGGGCCGCATGCAGCCTAGGAGCACGGGCGCCTGGACCTCGGCCACGGCCAGGCGCACCGCGCTCAGCATCCTCTCGTCCGATGCCACAGCATTCCTTTCCATGGGTGTCCCTTTGGCCGGCAGGAAGGAGAGCAGGATGATGGCGCTGACCGGGAACTCGCTCACCATACGTATCGCCCTGGTCTCCGCCTCGGGGTCCTGGGACGTTCCGACGCACACGTGCGGCGCCACCCGCTTCGCCCCGGCGTCGAAGAGTAGCCGCAACGTCCTTCGATAGTCGTCGGGCGCCCGGTCCAGATGCATGACCTTCCGAATGAGCGCTTCGTCCTGCACGATGTCCACGGAGAAGCAGTCGGCTCCGCTGTCGACCAGCGCCCTGGCCTCCGCCTCGCTATCCATGAGGCCGGTGTGCACGTTGACCTCAAGCCCGGTAGAGGACTTGATGCGCCTCACCGCGGGAAGATGCCCGGCCAAGGGCACCTTCCCTCGGCTGTCGCAACCGCCGCTGAGCAGCAGCCCTCTGCCTCCCGAGCGTTCGAGCTCCAAGGCGAAGCGCGTCAGCTCCTCCCCAGAGGGCATGGGCGCCATGCCCCTCAGGTAGTGCCCCTGGCAATAGTCGCATCCGAGGGCGCACCTTCTCCCCGTGACGGAGACCGAAGGGAACGCCTTGCCAGGATGGTAGAACGACACTTTCCTCGGGCTTGCAGCCATCAATCGGGAATGGGCAAAAGCTTTATTCGTATGTTCTGCTTCGGTGCCGAAGGCGATACACGATGAAGGCGTTCAGAGCAGTCGGTGCTTACAGAGTAAAGAAGGGCCAATACCGCAATGACCTCCAAAACTTCAAGATCGAGGTCGCCGCCAAGGACGAGAAGTCCGCGACGGAGAAGATAATGTCCACCTTCGGCAGCAGGCACCGAGTCGTCCGCAAGGACATCATAATCAAAGAGCTGGTACCGATAAAGAACGAGGAGATCACGGACCCGGTCATAAAGCACCAGGTCGGTGGTGCGTAGTGAACGAGCAGGAGATCAAGCAGGCGCTCGCCACACTGGAGATGTACCGGGTGCAGGCGGAGAGCCTGGCCGAGCAGCAGCAGATTATCCAGTTCTCGTTGGACGAGTACACCCGCGCCCGCGAAACCCTAAGCAAGTGGAGGGCTGCGGAGCCGGACGCCGAGCTTCTGGTGCCCGTCGGCGGCAACTCCTTCGTCTTCGCCAAGGTGGCGGACAATAAGAGGGCGCTGGTCGGCGTCGGGTCCGGGGTGACTGTGGAGAAGCCAGTCGAGGAGGCCATCAAGACCCTGGAAACGAGGATCAACGAGCTGGCCGAGGCCGCGAAGAAGATCGCGGAGAGCATTTTCATGCTGGAGCAGCGCTCCACGCAGCTTCAACAGGTCGTCCAGGCGGAATACGAGCGCCTGCAGCAACAGCAGGGCTGAGCGAGGCGTAGATGTTCGAGGCCCTGAAGAAGCTCTTCACCAAGAAAAAGAAGGAGGAGAGCCTCCCGGAGAAGGCCGAGGAGGTCGTCGGGGGCTCGGGGCGCAAGATAGACGAGAAGGACCTGGATGAGATCCTTTGGGACCTGGAGATCGGCCTCATGCAGGCCGACGTCGCCCTTCCCGTGGTGGAGGAGATAAAGAAGGAGGTCCGCGCGGACCTCCTGGGAAAGAGGGTCGACAAGCGCTTCACCTTGGAGGACGCGGTCAAGCTCTCCCTCAAGAACGCCGTGGAGAACGTCCTGCAGCAGAACACCTTCGACTTCGATGAGTTCGTGCAGAGGCATGAGCGGCCGGTGGTCATCATGTTCGTGGGCATCAACGGGACGGGCAAGACCACCGCCATCGCCAAGATCGCCAGCCGCCTGCACAAGATGCATATCACCACGGTGCTCTCCGCCTCGGACACCTTCCGTGCCGGAGCCATCGAGCAGATCAGCATCCATGGGGAACGTTTGGGAACGAAGGTGGTGAAGCATTCCGCGGGAGGGGACCCGGCGGCGGTGGCCTTCGACGCCCTCGACCATGCCAAGGCGCGCAAGAAGGACGTCGTCCTGGTGGACACGGCCGGAAGGATGCAGACCAATGCCAATCTCATGGACGAGATGAAGAAGATAAAGCGCGTGGCCAAGCCCCACCTCATGGTGTTCGTGGGCGACTCCCTGGCGGGCAACGACGCCATTGAGCAGGCGCGCGCCTTCGATGCCGCGGTGGGGATCGACGCCGTCATCCTCACCAAGATTGACGCGGACGCCAAGGGCGGAGCGGCCCTGTCGATAGCCTACACCATCAAGAAGCCCATAGCCTTCCTGTCCACGGGCCAGGAGTACGAGGACCTCATCAAGTTCGACAGCAAGTGGATGGTGGACCGGCTCTTCTCCGAGCCTTCGAGCTAGAAGGCCTTCCTGTCCCGATGTCGGTCCTGTTGTAGTCGCTTGCTACATTCGATTCATAAGAGGGCCGCGGGTGGCGCCCGAGAGCCTGGTCTTTTTTAAATAATTTATGGAAGGTCGTTTCCTTGCCCCGTCCCAAGGTCGCTCACTGCAATGAGAAGCACAGCGAGCCCATGACCAAGGCATAGACCTTGGCGTCGCCGACCAGGTTGTCGACCTTGCAGTACTCGTTCACCGTGTGCGCCATCTCGTCCACCGTCTCCCAGACATAGGCGTCGTAGCCGGCGAGGCGGAAGAGGTTGGCGCAGGTCCCGCCCCCTATGCCCCTAGGCTGAGCGTCCACGCCCTTGATCTTCTTGACCGCGCTAGCCAGCGTCATAAGGGCGATGCTCTCGGTGCTCGAGGGCGGTCCGGAGCGGTTGACCTGCTCCACGTCCACGCTGATCTTGGCGCCGCTGCGCTCCTCGAAGATGCGAGCCACGCCCCTCGCCGTCTCCAGCACGTCGTCGGGGTTGTACTGCGGCAATATCCTCGTGTCGAGCCAGAAGGTGTCCTCCCCTGGCACGGTGTTCACGTTGCCCACCGTCTGCAGCCGCTTGGTCGGCTCGAAGGTGGAAGAGGGCGGAAGGAAGTCCGTCTCCACGGCGCCGAAGCGACCGTTGAGCTGCTCCACCAGGAAGTCGATCATCTGGCTTCCAAGCTTCATGGCGTTGATGCCCTTCCCCGGGGTCGAGGCGTGGGTCTGCCGGCCCTGCACCTTGACCTTGATCCAGAGGATGTGCTTCTCCGCCACCTCGATTACGGACCCATCAGGGACGCCGAAGTCCGGGACGTAGATGAAGTCCTTCTTGTGGAAGACGTTCTCCTCGATGAGGAACTTGATGCCCTTGGTGTTGCCCGTCTCCTCGTCAGAGACGATGGCCAGACCCATGCCCCTCTCGGGTACGAGCCCGAGCTCGTTGAGGGCCTTGGCCGCGAACATGGAGGCGATGAGCGCCTGACCGTTGTCCTCCGCCCCCAGCCCGTACAGCTTCCCGTCCACCACCTTAGGGGAGAAGGGGGGGTAAGTCCAGGAATCCAGGTTGCCAGGGGTAACGGTGTCCATGTGCGAGACCAGCCATACGGCCTGGTCGGAGAGACCTTTCTTCTTCGCCACCACGTTGGGTCGGAGGCGCAGGCGGACGCGCTCGTCCAGAGCGTCGTACATCTCGACGTCGTCGAAGCCGCACTTCTCGGCCAGCTCCCTTACGAAACGGGCGCGCTCGAACTCGCCCTCGCCCCCGTTCTCGGGCCCGATGGCGGGAATGCGCAGGAGCTCGGTGAGAGCGTCGACCATGTCGTTCCTGTATCTATCGACCGTTAAGATGACCTCGTCCAAGGACGGCATCGATAACCCGATTGAGGATGGAGTATCGATTATAAAATCCCTAGTCGCCGGCTTTCATCGGGCGCAATCCCACGATCCTGTGTGGCATTCCTGCTCACATGGTCACGGTCATGGCCACGGCGTTCCCGCCACCCAGGCACAGGGTGGCGAGCCCGCGGTGCGCGCCGCGGTCCGCCATCGCATAGATGAGGGTGGTGAGCACCCTCGCCCCGCTGCAACCTATGGGGTGGCCGAGCGCTATGGCGCCCCCGTTGACGTTGAAGATCTCGTGAGGCACCCCCAGCTCCCTCCTCACCGCCACGGAGGCGGTGGCGAAGGCCTCGTTGTGCTCGAAGAGGTCGACGTCGTCGATCGTCAGGCCCAGCTTGGCCAGGAGCTCGCGGGTCGTGGGGATGGGAGCCTCCATGATCAGCTTCGGCTCCACGCCCCCCGTATGGTAGCCCTCGATGGTGGCCAGGGGCCTGATCCCCCGGCTCTCGGCAAAGTCCCTGGAGGCGACCACCAATGCTGAGGCGCCATCGCTCAGCTGCGAGGCGTTGCCCGCGGTGACGACCCCTCCCTCCTTGAAAACTGGCCTGAGCTTGGCCAACGATTCCATGGTGGTCTCCGCCCGGACCCCCTCGTCCACCTTGAGCTCGACGTCCCCCTTCTTGGAAGGGATGCGGTACGGGACTATCTCCTTCTCGAACTTGCCGTTGGTGATGGCCTCATGGGCCTTGCGGTGGCTCTCCAGAGAGATGGCGTCCGCCTCCTCCCTGGTGACGTGGTAGCGTTCCGCAACGATCTCCCCGGTCACGCCCATGTGCATGTCGCTGAACGAGTCCCAAAGCCCATCGCGGACCATGTGGTCGATGATCTTGTTGTCGTTCAGGCGGTAGCCGAAGCGCGCCTGCTGAAGGAGGTAGGGGGCCAAGTTCATGTTCTCCATGCCCCCGGTCACGATGGCCTGGTGCTCCCCGGCCCGGATGGAGTTCGCAGCCAGCATGACGGCCTTGAGCCCGGAGCCGCACACCTTGTTCACGTTCAGGGAGCCCATCTCAGGCCTCAGGCCCGCCCTCATGGCGGCCTGGCGCGCCGGGTTCTGCCCCGTTCCCGCGCTGAGCACGATGCCCATGATGCACTCCTGGATGTCCTTGGGCTCCAGCCCCGCCCTCCTCACGCTCTCCCTGATGACCGCCGCCCCCAGGTCGGTGGCGGGGATGTCCTTCATCATGCCACCGAACTTGCCGATGGCGGTGCGCGTCGCGCTCAGGATGACCACGTCTTGCGTGTGCCCCACAGCTATCGCCTTGGGGCGTCGAAGCAGATATCCATATAAAAAATTGACGTTGAGGCTCTACGACCATAGACGAAGTTCAGTCCAATCGCATGCGCTTCAGGGGCATGCTGATGTGCCTGCGGGCCCGCACGGGGGGCTCGTACCAGCCGAGCTGCAGCGAGCGTGGCACCGCTTCCCGGCTCTCGCCTTCGAAGGTCTTGAGCCCGCACCTCTTGCAGCGATGCCCGCCTGACCGACCCATGGACCCCATGCTCTTGCAGCACCGTGGGCAGATGGGGTTGGCGGTCCTCCTCGTGACCTCGATCAAGGACACGACCCTCATCTTCTCCAGGTTCAGGGTCCTGGGCCGCTCCCTCATTTCCCCTAGCGCCACGATCTCGTCCCCTGCCATCAGCTGGCGCACTACCCCCCTGAATTCCTTCGAGGGCTCGTAGGCGGCGCAATCGACCTCGCCCCCCTGGGACAGGGACAAGCGGAAGATGACGTGCCCGCCCGGAAGGCTTCGCGGCGCCTCGGCCACCACCCCCCGGACCTGGTACGAGCTCCATGGCTCGAGCGCCTTCCAGCGCCTGATGATGTGGTCGTCCGTGCCCTGGTTGCTGATGAAGAGGAGCCAACGCTCCTTCTCCTCGGAGCGCACCGAGGCCATGGCCATGGGCAGCTCCCCGAGGTCATCGCCCCGGATGCCGAAGAGGATCGGACAGGGGGAATGGGGCACGATGGCCGTCCTCTCCGCGCCATGATCGAAGTTGTTGAAGGTGGAGGGGAAGCAGGCGTCCAGGCATGCCACGTCCTCCGCGCTCACCTGGCGCGGGGCGCCCCACCTCTCACGAGCGCGGTAGGCGAGCACCTCGTAGGTGCGGTCCCGGGGCCTCCAGGACATGGCCGCGGAGGCGCCGATCACCCCCCTGCCTCCGGCCAGCTCGTACGTCCTGGCACCGATGCGCTCCAGCTCTTTCAGCACGACCCCCCTCTCCACCACCTTGCGGACCGCCTCCCAATACAACTTGGGCGATGGTGGCGTGCGGGAAACGACCAGGCCAGGGCTCGCGCCCTCGCCGGTCCTGGACCAGAGCTCGAGGAGGCGGGAGCATCTTTCGAGGACCTCGTCCCCGTCGGCGGCGGCCTGGCAGCGAGAGAAGCTGTAGACCGGGTCCGCGCCCAAACGGCCGACCAGTGTCCTCTTGCCCGCGCCCTTCCCGAAGCGGAGGCAGAGAGCCCCGTTCCCCCGCGTCTTCCATGGGACGGAGGGGTTGAGGCGGACCAAGCGGGGGAGCCCTATCAGATCGTGGTCGGCGAGGGAGCGGAGCACCTCCGTGGCCAGGAAGGTGGTGCACATGGATGTCGTGGAATCTGTGTCGTCGAAGGCGACGTACATGCTAGAGGGCGAGGAGGGCGAGCGGGACTAAACCCTTTTCGTTGGGGCTCGCGGGACGGCAGTCACTTAGAGGGTTCGAGCGACACACATGACAAGATGAAGAAGAACCCCGGCCGGTCAGAAGGCTCCAGGACCAGTTCAACGACCGCGCCCGTCGGCGGGGGCGCCTGTTCCAGGGATCGGGAGAGGAAAGCCTGGGCCATGCCTCCGCGGGCATCGGCCAGGTCCATGGTCCAGCCGGTGTCCTTCTCCCTGATGGCCACGACGCGGCATATCACCGACGCGGTGCCACCGGACGATTGAGCGGCGGCGAGATCGGTGCAGCTAGGGGGCGAGGGATCCGAAAGGAGGACGAGACAGACCACGACAGCCGTCGCCAACATGAAGAGCTCGAGAGGTCTGACCCTCATGACCGTCAGACGGACAAGGGGTGTGAAACAATCATCCCTTACGATTAGTATGCCTCGGGTGGCAAATCAGATATAACCGGAATTGGATTCGCACCGCATGTCCAAGCCCTTTAGTGTCGAGCATGCGCTTGAGATCGCGGTCGGCGTGACAATCGTGGGAGCGGTGCTCACAGTCCTGAGCCTTGTCCAATTGACCGTGGAGGATATCGGCTTGGGGGATTGGGCGTACTGGCTCGTAGTCATCGGCCTCATATCCTTCCTGGTCGGCATCTATCTACTCTCGGGATTCCTGAGCAAGAAAACGCAGTTCGAACGGTACCTTAAGACAGAGAGCCGCGCCGAATTCAAGAAGAACCAGGATGAGGTGGAATACTTGGCATGGAGATTGCCCTCTCGCTTCAATAAACGCCTGGTCAAAAAGATGGAAGAGTTGGGCGTAAAGTGATCTAAGGGGGGCACCCCTTCATTTCCGATGGAACCGGCCGTTGACCCGTGAGCGGGTTCGAGCGACTTCGAGCCTCGGCGTTGCTGGACGATTCTAAGAGGAGAAACTGATGACCCCTCCGAGAGAGCTGACCTCTTGGGCCAACTTTTTCAAGTCCGCGTCCTTGCACGACCCCCTCACCCTCACGTCGTTCGAATAGACGACACTGAATATCTCCATCTCTTGTCTCACCCACGTAAGGAGGCGTTCCGTCCCACCTTTCTGAGGTAGAGAGATCTCGAAGAGATTGTTATAGGAGAATCTACGGAGGATCGCTATCCTGAGTCGCTCCACCCCCTCACCAGTCTTGGCCGAGGTGGATATGATTTCCGATGAAGGGAACCGCTCCTTCATCCGTATCATCATATTCATTCTATCAAAGGATTCTATTCTATCTATCTTATTCAAAACCAAAATCATCTTATCAGGTTCTGCATCAGGGAACAAGATTTCCTCAGAGGTCCTCAATTTTCTTTCCATTTCTACTATATTCTCTGAACAATCTAATACTAATAAGATAAGATCTGCAGTAAATATCTCGTCAATGGTGTTCTTGAAAGCTTCAATGACGAAATGAGGAAGGTCGTCAAGGAACCCGATTGTATCGGTCAACAAAACTGGTAAAGACGATCCTTTGATTCGCTTCGTGGTCGTGGAGAGCGTGGAGAACATCCTATCCTCCACCACCACCTCCTCCCCTGTCAGCATCCTCATCAAAGAGGATTTGCCAGCGTTGGTATATCCTGCGAAGCTGATCAAATGGAAGCCTTTCCTCCTCCTTTGCTCCCTCCTCTGCTGACTTGAGGTACCAATCCTCTGCAACTCCTCATCTATCTTCCTCATCCTCTTATTGATGAGGTCATAGTAGACATCAACGGCATACTCGCCTCCGCCAAGGAAACCAGGGTGCTCGCCCATCTTCGCGCTGTGTATCCATTCCCGGAGAAGGGGCACCTCGTACCTCAGCCTGGCCCTCTCCACCTGCAATTTCGATTCCTTGTTGTTCGCCCTCAGAGTGAATATCTCTAGGATGAGACGGATCCGATCCACGCACTCCACTTTGAGGGTGTTCTCCAGGTGGTAGTGATGCGAGGGTTTTAGGTCGCCGTTGATGATGAGCGCATCGACCTTGCTCTTGCTCAGGGCTTGCAGCACCTCATCTACCTTCCCTTTCCCGAGGTAAGTGCCAGGTTCAGGCCTCGCCCTCCTCTGGATTATCTCATAGACAACTTCATAGCCCGCGCTTCCAGCGAGCTCCTCGATCTCCTCGACCCCCTCATTCAGGGTGATGAGGGCGCATTTCCGCCTTCCAACCAATTCGCACCGCTCCAAGGATAAGAGAGGGCGGGGTATTATCTCCATTGCTCTGAGCGTACAGGATTCTCCAATCGAAACGGGAGTGCAAGGCTTGCGAAAGAGTTCGGACTCAAAGCGAAACATCGCCCTTGACGACAGGGCGCACAAGCATCAGGGCCCGCCCCCATCAAGGACCGGCAGATAAGGTGCCGAACACCTTTCCACAGGAAATGGAGGGGTGGGGGTGGGCGCCCCATACGAAATGGAAATTAACATACTAAATACAATCTGGATTCTGTGAATAATAAAAAGGTACTTGTAATCCCTAGCTACTCTTCCACTGCAACCTGTTCCTTGACAGGATGTTAATTTCCATTGGAAACGAAGGGGTGGGCCATCGCCATCGCTTTCGGATCTGGGGGGAGTCCGAATTGGAAGACAACGTGTTCAAACAGTATCTCGCCGGCAAGCAGATGTTCCGTAGGAACCGTGAGATCCTGCGCCCGTCGTACATACCCGATGCGTTGCCGCACAGGCAGGGGCAGATCACCCAGCTGGCGCAGATAATGGTCACCGCCCTCAAGGGCGAGAGGCCCTCGAACATCCTCATCTTCGGCAAGACTGGCACAGGCAAGACGGCGGTGGTCAAGTACCTCGGCAACGAGATAAAGAAGGCGGACGGGGACGCCAACCGCGTCACCTTCCTTTACATGAACTGCGAGGTGGTCGACACCCAGTACGGGGTCCTGCAGAACATAGGGAACCAGTTCATCCTGGACTTCGAGGACCGCATCCCCTTCACTGGCTGGTCCACGGAACGGGTGTACAACATCTTGCGCGAGAAGATCGACGACCAGAGCCGGGTCATCATCATCGTCCTGGACGAGATAGACAAGCTGGTCTACAAGAGCGGGGACGACGTGCTCTACCACCTTTCGAAGATAAATGACGACCTCCTCAATGCGCGCGTGAGCATCATCGGCATCTCCAACGACCTGAAGTTCACGGAGTTCCTGGACCCTCGGGTCCGAAGTCGCCTGGGGGAAGAGAAGCTGGTCTTCCCTCCCTACAACGCCGAGCAGTTGCAGGACATCCTGAACCAGAGGGCGTCCCTAGCCTTCGACGAGGGGACGATGGAGGGCGCCGTCATCCCTCTCTGTGCGGCCCTGGCGGCGCAGGAGCATGGGGACGCGCGAAGGGCCCTGGACCTGCTGCGCATCTCCGCGGAGATCGCGGAGCGCAACAACGACGACCACATCACCGAGGCGCACGTTTACAAGGCCAAGAACAAGATCGAGCTGGACTGCGTGACGGAGGCGGTGAAGACCCTGCCCACGCAATCCAAGCTCGTCCTCCTGGGCATATTGATCAACGAGGAGAAGAACAACGGGCGGCTGACGACGGGGGACGTGTACGAGACGTATCGCGACCTGTGCAAGGTCGTCGGCGTTGCCTGCCTCACCCAGCGCCGAGTGACGGACCTCATCTCCGAGCTGGACATGCTGGGCATCATCCACGCTCGCGTCAAGTCCTTCGGGCGCGGGGGCCGGACGAAGGAGATCGAGGCGGCGGTCCCCCTGGCCGAGACCAGGCGCACCCTGGAGGAGGACGAGATATTGCAGTCGCTGAAGAACTACAAGCCCAAGACCCAGACCACCTTGATGTGATCCTCACTTCTTGCCCTTGCCGCCCTTCTTAGCACCGCTGGGAGGCCTGCCCGATTTTTTGCTGGACGGCGCGCTCTTCTCCACGTCCTCCTTGGGCTTTTCCTTGCGAGGAGGGAGATGCAAAGCCTTGCGCAGCCTGGCGCCGACGTCCACGCCTCTCCTCTCCAGCACCAGGGTGGTGACGTCGATGGCGATGGGCACGCCGATGATGAGGACCAGGCTGATGAGCAGGTTGGTCTGGGAGTTGGAGGGGATGGGCACCTGGGAGGCCTGGCCGCTGAAGTAGAGCTTGATCAGACCGAACCAAGGTATCTCGCCCCTGGCCACGCCATTCAGCCACTCTTCCATCACCGGCTGCCAACAGATGCCCATCAGCGAGTTCTGGTCGATGATGCCACGGTTGTTGTCCCCGAGCGTGATGAGGCCGCCGTGCGGGGGGATGTGCGTGTTCGCGAAGTTGTTGAGCATGGTGGTGAAATTGATGCGGACCTGGACGCCGTTAAAGCCTATCCCGGATAGCACCAGGGTGCCCTTGATGTTGTACCAGTTCTGCGACCCGCCCTTGATCTCCCACATGCTTTCTGGCAACGCCGCCAGGGCCGGGACGTCGAAGCCGCCCCCCGTGGCGTTGTATTCCACCTTGCAGAGCGCGCGGTGGATGATCGGGGTCCGCTCATAGCTTCCGAACGGACGATAGATGACGACGTCGCCGTACTCGCTATAGGTGACATAGTCGTCAGGGACGCTGTCCAGGTACGGGCGCACCTGCGAGAACGACGTCACCTTCTTCAGTATGACCAGGTCACCGGTGTCTATGACCCCGATGTAGGAGCGGGTGTCCGAATGCTGCATGCTGTTGGACTCCACCACCACCAGGGGGGGCCAGACGCCGCTGTAAAGGTAAAGCCCGCCGATGATGGCCAGGACGATGACCAAAGCCAAGAGGACCCCCTTCATGGGCCCCAGAAGCCTCTTCGCCCTTCCGGCAGCGGACACGAGCGCTTCAAACTCGCTCTGATTATTTTATGTCTTCGTCCCCTACCCGGGAGGGCGGCTCGCTGGGACAAGGGCAAGGTTATTATGCCTGGGAGATGGTGCGATTCTTGCATGGCGCGACCCGACAACGATACCTACTTCATGCGCATGGCCGACCTAGTCGCCACGCGGTCCACTTGCCTGAGGAGGCAGGTCGGGGCGGTCGTGGTCAAGGAGAAGAGGGTTCTCACCACCGGTTACAACGGCGCGCCCAAAGGCCTCAAGCATTGTGCGGAGGTGGGCTGCGTGCGCATGCAGAACAACATCGAGTCGGGCACGAGGCACGAGCTCTGTCGTGGCGTCCACGCGGAACAGAACGCGGTCATACAGGCGGCGTACTTCGGGGCGAGCATCAAGGACGCGACGATCTACACCACGACCTACCCTTGCGCGATGTGCACGAAGATCCTTGTGAACGCCGGCATCCGCGAGGTGGTCTACAAGGACGATTATGTCGATCCCCTATCTAGGGAGATAATGGAGGAGAGCGGCGTGGTAGTGCGCAGGTATCAGGTTCCACCGGAAATAGAGGAACCATAGGTCTTGAGGAATGGTCCGACGCTCACTTACTGGCGGTGCCAGTTTCTCAATCGTTTAGGTGAGTTTGGAAAGCGACTTTTACAAAGCCTATAAATAGAAATACGGTATTCTTGGCTCACCTTCGGGGGAACGCCTGTGAGCAGGGCTGACACACTTCTAAAAGTAAAGGAAGCCGAGTCCAAGGCGGAGACGATCGTAAAGGATGCTGAGGAGCAGCAGAAGGTCATAATCTCTTCCGCCAAGAGGGAGGCCGCGCGCATGATTCAGGACGCCGAAGGGAACATGAAGGCGGAAAGCGACTCTGTCTTCGCTCGAGATAAGGCCTCGATATCCTCTCAGCGAGAGGAGCTTATTAAGAAAGGGAAGGAGGAGGCGGGGAAGATCTCCGCAAAGGCCTCCGTAAACGTCCCGAAGGCAAAGAATCATCTCAAGGAGCGTTTCGAGAGGGCTCTGGATGCTACTTCCTGAGGAGATCACTAAGATCCTGATCGTGGGGTCGAAGGACAAGCTCAAGGAAACCATCGACGTTCTATTTTCGGTGGAATCGGTCCACCCCATCGACTTCTCCTCCGAGGAGGAGGGGTTCTCCCTCGGTTCACCGCTCCCAGTAGCCTCTGAGGCCTCTGTGAAGCTGCTCAAGCTCAGGGCGCTCGAGAAGGACATGGAGCTGGAAGCACCCGAGGGGAACGAGACGGTAGAGGTCTCCCGGATAGAGAGGGACCTGGACAGCGCGATGGCCACGCTCACCGGGGAGATAACGGCCGCGGCCGCGGAGAAGAACGCGCTGCTAGCCAAGGTACACGACCTGGAGAACTTGCGCAATCAGCTGGAGCCCTTCGCTACCCTACCCATCGACTTGGAGATGTACAGAGGCTATTCCAGCCTAGTGGTGTTCACCGGCCCGGTGAAGATGAGTCCGCAGGAAGAGCTCGCCAAGACGTTGAAGTCCTACGAGTTCTACATATCGTCGGACGAGAAGTTCGTGGCCCTCTTCGTGGCCAAGGCCGAGGTCGGCGAGGCGCAGCGAATCCTCGTCCAGAACGGCTTCAATGAGCTCCCGGCACCCCAGGGGAAAGGGAGCCCCGAGCAGGCGATCGCCAACACGGACTCTGAGATCGTCGCCCTGAAGGCGAAGGTCGATGCAGCGGAGGGCAAGATCGCAGAGCTCAGAGAGAAATACCAATCATTCGTGGTCGCCAGCGACGAGGAGCTGAGCATCAGGGTGGAGAAGGCCGAGCTCCCATTGCGCATGGGGACCACAAGGCACGCTTTCGTCCTGGATGCCTGGGTCCCGGCCAAGAGCGTGGCATCCCTGGAGAAAGCACTCGGGGAGCGGATCGGCAAGGACTGTCACCTCGAGGTGCTGGAGACCGTGCCGAGAAGGACCCATATCCATCCCGAGGAGGCACAGGTGGGGGCGACCAAGGAGCATGTCCTGGAGGAGCCCCCGACCAAGCTATCCCCCGGCAAGACGGTCGGGCACTTCTCCTTCCTTACCGAGCTTATCTCGATACCCAAATACAACGAGATCGATCCCACCAACATCCTATCCATCACATTCCCCATCTTCTTCGGGCTAATGGTCGGCGACGTCGCTTATGGCGTAGCCTTCATGGCCCTCGGCCTCCTGGGCCTGAGCAAGTGCAAGTCCCAGGAGTGGAGGACCATCGCCACCATGCTTTTCTTCGGGGGCATATGGGCTACCCTTTTCGGTATCGTTCTCTTCGGAGAGGCGTTCGGCATGCACTTCGGCCCGCAATGGGTGGCGGAAGGAGGCATCTCCATGGAGGCGCTCAAGGCCCTTTATCCGCTTGGCAACGAGCTCTCGTGGTCCTCCCTGCTGGGGACGCCACTGCCCGACATCGGCTACCTCAGCAAGCTCCACGACGTGAAGCTGCTGCTCTTCATTACAATATTCATCGGCGTGGCGCATCTGAGCCTGGGGTACGTGCTCGGCATCTACAACAAGAACAAGCAGCACGGCGCCAAGGACGCCTTCTTCGAGAAGGTAGGTTGGCTGATGATGCTGATCGGCCTGTTCCTGATCATGCTCTACCTGGTGGACATCATGATCCAGCCCATCGGTTGGATGGGATTCCCGTTGCTGGAATTCTATATATACATCGGCCTGGCCCTGATGATACCGGGTCTGATCGTGGCGTACATCGGAGAGGGTGGAGGGGCCATACTTGAGCTCCCATCCTTGCTCAGCAACATACTATCCTATACTCGTCTCGCGGCCATAGGCATGTCCAAGGCGGGCATGGCCCTGGCCTTCAACATGATAGCCATCGAGATGCTCGCGCCCGAGGGAGGCGTGATGATCATATTCGCCATCCTGGTGTTCATGGTCGGGCATCTCACTATCTTGGTCCTCGCGGTCATCTCCGCGGGGTTGCACTCGGTCAGGCTCCACTATGTCGAACTGTTCACGAAGTTCTATGTTGGAGGCGGGATGAAGTTCTCCCCGCTTAGGATCGTGAGGAAGTACACAACAGAGAGGTGAAAGAAATGGACGCAGGTTTGATAGCAATAGGTGCTGGGTTGGCAGTTGGACTGGCCGGTATCGGCTCGGCCATTGCCGAGAAGGATATCGGTGCCGCGGCCGTCGGAGCGATGGCTGAGGACGAGAAGCTCTTCGGTAAGGGCCTCATATTGACTGTAATCCCTGAGACCATCGTAATCTTCGGTCTGGTCATGGGTATCTTGCTCTGGACCTCCATGGGCCAGTTCGCGCCGTAAAGGTAGAGAAAGCAATCGAGGGGCCTGTTAATGGCGCTAGAAAGAGTAGTGGAAGATATACTGGAAAGCGCCAGGAAGGACGCCGACCAGCTCAAGGCAGCCGCGGAAAAGGAGAAGAAAGGCATCCTCGGCCAAGCCAACGAGAGCATCTCCGGCCGCAAGGTGGAAAGCGAGAAGAGGCTTGCGGAGTCGATTCGCCGTCTGAAGCAACAGGAGATCTCGAGCGCCGAGCTGGAGGCGAAGAGGATCGTCCTCAACTCGAAGAAGGAGGTCCTGGACCAGACGTTCGAAGAGACCCTGAAGGACCTGGCGAGGCTGGGCGATGCCGACAAGTCGCGCATCTACAGCAAGATCATGAGCCAGGGCGTCAAGGTCATACCGCAGCCCAGGGTGTATTGCCCTAGGGGTGAGGGCCACTTGATCTCCTCGTTGCCTGGCGTCGGCTCCGTCCAAGAGATGGACATGGGACCCGGGCTGGTCCTGGAGTCGAAGGATGGACTGGTACTGCTCGATTACAAGTTCAAGACCATTCTTGAGGGCGTGTGGGAGAAGGAACTGAAGAACGTGTCCAACGTATTGTTCGGGTGAACGGATGTGGCCAAGTCGGGGTAGAAAAGGCAACTACGCGTACTCCTGCGCCAGGGTCAGGGCCAAGAAGAGCCTGCTCCTCACGAAGGACAACTACCCCAAGTTCCTCCTCATGGACCTGAACGAGATTGGCCGCTTCCTGGGCGAGACCCAATACCAGGTGGAGATGAGCGCCCTCGCCTCCCGATGGGACGGCGTGAACCTGATCGAGCTGGGGACCAGCAGGAACCTGGCACGGGTGTACTCCGAGATCCTGGGGTTCACCAAGGGCGACCTGCACGAGATGGTCGCAGGGTATCTGGCAAGATGGGACGCCTGGAATATCAAGACCATCCTGCGCGGCAAGTACTACGGCGCTAGCATAGACGACATCAAGGAGGACCTGGTGGCCGCCGGAAGACTCTCAGAGGACGACCTGAACAAACTGGTCGCTATGGGCAACGTCAAGGAGGTCCTGGAGTCGTTGAAGAAGGTGGGCGGGGTCCAGATCTCCGAGGAGATGTTGGGCTCCGTTGAGCGTACTGGCACCCTGGCCCAGATCGAGGATTACCTGGATCGGGCCTACTATGAGAATCTGGTGAGCACGATAGACCGGAAATCGAAGGCCGGCCAGGTGTTCTATTCATATGTGGCAAGGGAGATAGACGCGGTCAACGTCATGACCCTATTGAAGTGCAAGAGGGAGAGCCTGACCGCGGACCGCATAGCGGGCTTCTTCGTCCCTGGAGGGGATGAGATCAACCAGAAGGAGTTCGACCGACTGGCATCGGTGGAGGGCATGGAACAGCTTATTTCCGAGCTGGCCAAGCTGAGGATGTACGAGGACGTTAAGGAATCCCTTGAGAGCTTCAAGCGCACGGAGTCCCTTTCGGACGTGTCCTCTGCGCTGCAGAGATACACGCTGAAATCAGCTGGTAAGTTCTCCCATGTCTACCCTCTATCCGTGCTCCCGGTATTGGACTATATCATTCGAAAGAAGACCGAGGTCGATAACATCCGCATCGTTGCCAGGGGCAAGGAGAGCGGCATGGACCCCGAGACGATCAAGAAACTGTTGGTGATCTGATGGACATCGCTGTCTTAGGGAACGACGAGTTCGTGCTCGGGTTCAGGCTGGCGGGAGTGAAGAGAGTGTACACCGTCACCGGCGAGGAGTACGAGGGAAGGGTCCTGGAGCTGATAGCGGACTCCTCCATCGGCGTCCTAGTTATGAATTCCTCCGACCTGGAGCGGTTGGGGGCCATCGTAAGAAAGAAGGTGCTGGAGAGCATCGCGCCCGTCGTCGTGCCAGTGGGCAAGGGCGAAGGGGACCTTCGTGAGAAGGTGAAGAGAGCAATTGGCGTTGACCTGTACAAGGCTGAGAGGGGTTGAAATGGCTAACGTAGGCGAGATTTACAGGGTGGCAGGCCCTGTGGTGACTGCGATCGGGATTTCCCCGAAGATGTACGACGTCATCCAGGTGGGCAAAGAGAAGCTCATGGGCGAGGTCATCAAGATCGTGGGGAACAAGACGGTCATCCAGGTGTACGAGGACACGTCCGGAGTAAGGCCCGGCGAGCTGGTTTCGTCCACCGGCATGCCCCTGGTGGCAGAGCTGGGACCAGGGCTACTGGGCTCGGTCTACGATGGCATCCTCCGGCCCCTTCCGGAACTGATGTCCACCATGGGGGATTTCATCAAGAGGGGAGTCACCGCCCCAGGTCTGGACCGCAAGGCCAAGTACGCCTTCACCCCCCTGGTAAAGAAGGGGGACAAGGTCGGCGAGGGAGCGATCCTCGGCACGGCTCCCGAGAGGTCCATCGAGCACCGCATCCTCGTGCCCAACGGCGTCAAGGGCACGATCCAAGACATAAGGTCAGGCGATTTCACCGTGACGGACCCCATCGCCACCATAGATGGGAAGCCGGTCACCATGATGCAGCTCTGGCCTGTGAGGTTCGGCCGGCCAGTCACCAGAAAGCTGGCCCCCGACGTACCCCTGCTAACCGGGCAGAGGATACTCGATACCATGTTCCCCATCTCCAAGGGCGGGACGGCCGCCATCCCCGGAGGATTCGGCACGGGCAAGACCGTCACCCAGCAGCAGCTGGCCAAGTGGTCGGATGCGGACATCGTCGTGTACATCGGATGCGGCGAGCGAGGGAACGAGATGACCGAGGTGTTGACTCTCTTCCCCGAGCTGGAGGACCCCAAGACCAAGAAGCCCCTGATGGGCAGGACGGTCCTCATCGCCAACACCTCCAACATGCCCGTGGCGGCGAGAGAGGCATCCGTCTATACCGGGATGACCGTCGCTGAGTACTACCGCGACATGGGCTATGATGTCTCGCTGATGGCCGACTCCACCTCCAGGTGGGCAGAGGCCATGAGGGAGATATCCTCGAGGCTGGAAGAGATGCCCGGAGAAGAGGGCTTTCCCGCCTATCTATCCGCCAGGCTGTCCGAGTTCTACGAGCGGGCTGGTCGCGCCGACACCTTCTCTGGCAACCAGGGAAGCGTGTCCGTCGTCGGGGCCGTGTCCCCGCCGGGCGGCGATTTGTCCGAGCCTGTGACCCAAGCGACGTTGCGCATCGTCCGCGTCTTCTGGGCCCTGGACTCCAAGCTCCGCGAGCGCCGACACTTCCCGGCCATCAACTGGCTGACATCGTATTCGCTATACACCGGAAGCCTGGACGGCTGGTACCGCTCCAACGTGTCCCCTGACTTCCCGGAGCTCCGCGCCTGGGCCATGGAGGTCCTGCAGAAGGAGTCCGAGCTGCAGGAGGTAGTGCAGCTGGTCGGCTCCGACGCGCTCCCTGAGGAGCAGAAGTTGACCCTGGAGGTGGCGAGGATGCTGCGCGAGATCGTGCTGCAGCAGAATGCCTACCACCCCGTGGACACATATTGTCCCATGAAGCGCCAGTACATGGTCATGAAGACCATCAGGCGCTTCGCCGACCTCTCCAAGAGGGCGGTGGAGAACGACGTGCTGGTGGAGCAGATCGCCAACATGCCCCTGCGCACCCGCCTGGGCAAGAGCAAGTTCGAAGAGAACGTGGACGGGGAGCTGGACGCGATCTTCTCCGAGATGGACAAGGCCTTCGAAGCCCTGGGAGGTAAGTAAATGACGAGCAAGGAGTACAGGTCGATCTCGCAGATCGCCGGTCCCCTGGTCTTCGTGGAGAAGACCGAACCTGTTGGTTTCAACGAGATCGCCATCGTCACCCTGCCCAACGGCGAGGAGCGCCGCGGCCAGGTGCTCGACACCTCGCATGACGTGGTGGTCATCCAGATGTTCGAGGGAACGGCGGGCATAGAGCGCTCCGCCGGCGCCAAGTTCACCGGCGAGACCCTCAAGATGCCGGTGTCCCAGGATATGCTGGGGCGCATCCTTTCTGGGAGTGGCGAGCCTCTGGACGGCGGGCCAAAGATCGTTCCCGATGATCGGCTGGACATCATCGGGTCGGCCATCAACCCCTGGGCCAGGGACAACCCGCGCGAGTTCATCCAGACGGGCATCTCGACCATCGACGGCATGAACACCCTGGTCCGAGGTCAGAAGTTGCCCATCTTCTCCGGGAGCGGCCTACCGCACAACGACATCGCGCTTCAGATCGCCAGGCAGGCGAAGGTCATAGGCAAGGGCGAGGAGTTCGCCGTGGTCTTCGGCGCCATGGGCATCACCAACGAGGAGGCGCAGTACTTCATGAAAGACTTCGAGAGGACTGGAGCGCTGAAGCGCGCCGTGGTCTTCATGAACCTGGCCGACGACCCGGCCATCGAGCGCATCATCACGCCGCGCCTGGCCCTGACGACCGCGGAGTACCTGGCCTATCAGCTGGAGATGCAGGTGCTGGTCATCCTGACGGACATCACCAACTACTGCGAGGCGCTGAGGCAGATCGGCGCCGCGCGTGAGGAAGTGCCTGGCCGCCGCGGCTACCCTGGGTACATGTACACCGACCTCGCGACGCTGTACGAGCGCGCCGGACGCATCAAGGGCAAGAAGGGAAGCATCACGCAGATCCCCATCCTGTCCATGCCAGGTGACGACATCACGCACCCCATCGCCGACCTTACCGGGTACATCACCGAGGGGCAGATCGTGGCCAAGAGGGACCTGCACCGGGCCGGCATCTACCCGCCCATCGACGTCGGCTCATCCCTTTCCCGGCTCATGGACGCCGGTATCGGTAAGGGCCGAACCAGGGAGGACCACAAGTCCGTGTCCGACCAGTGCTACGCCGCTTACGCCGAGGGCAGGGACCTGAGGGGCCTCGTGGCCATCGTAGGCAAGGACGCGCTGTCAGAGAGGGACCGCAAGTTCCTGGACTTCGCCGACATGTTCGAGAAGCGCCTGGTTCGCCAGGGCAGGGAGGAGGACCGCGACATCGAGACCACCCTGGACCTGATGTGGGACCTGCTCTCCAACCTGCCTGAGAACCAGCTCACCCGTATCGACCGCAAGTGGATCGAGAAGTACCACCCGGCGCACAAGGCGAAGACCCAGGCGGCGTAAGGGGGCCAGGCAATGCCCAAGCTGGATGTAAAACCGACGCGCTCCGAGCTCCTCGAGGTCAAGAGGAAGATCAAGCTCTCGCAGGCAGGTTACAAGATCCTGAAGATGAAGCGGGACGGCCTGATCCTGGAGTTCTTCAAGATCCTCGAGGAGGCCAAGGAGATCCGTCAGAAGGTGAACCGCGATTACGAGCGCGCCAAGCAGAAGATCGCCGTCGCCAAGGCCGTGGACGGCGTGATCGCCGTCAAGTCGGCGGCCTTCGCGCTCAAGGTGCATCCAGAGATCCAGCTTCGCTCCAAGAACGTCATGGGCCTGGTCGTTCCGGAGATAGAGGCCACCAGCATCCGGGCCGAGGCGGACAAGCGCGGTTACGGCGTGATCGGCACCTCCGTCTACATCGACGAGGCGGCCAAGGCCTTCGAGGACCTGACCGAGACGATCGTGGAGGCGGCGGAGATCGAGACCACCATGAAGCGCCTCCTGGACGAGATAGAGAAGACCAAGCGCCGCGTGAACGCGCTCGAGTACAAGGTCATCCCCGAGCTGAAGGAGGCGCAAGCGTTCATCTCCCTCCGCCTCGAGGAGATGGAGCGGGAGAACATCTTCCGCCTCAAGCGCGTCAAGCAGAAGTCGGCCGCGGCTGGAAAGAAGTAGATGGACCCCTCCGAGCTCTTCAACCTAGACGATCCTGAGACCAAGGCCAGGGTGCTCTGGTTCTTCTATTTGATCTCGCTGGGGATGATGTTGCTGGGCTTTTTCTTCATTGTCCTGTTCTGGAACAACTGAGATGTAGCTGGCACGCACACCTCAATTAAAATCCTTGATGATGCACTTGCCAGTGCCCAGATGCACGACCGGCACCTTGGCCGGGTCCGGGACGAAGTTGTGCATCCTCTGGAAGGAGGTCTGGTCCTGCCAGGTGGAGGCGTTGATCAGCCTGACCCCGCGGTACTCGGAGACGCCGGCCCCGTGCACGTGCCCGGTGACGAAGATGTCAGGTACCTGGTCGATGACCAGGTGGTCCTTCTTCTCCGGGGCGAGCTGCGTCTTCCCGCCGTAGATCGGCGCCAGATGGCGGCGCCGTAGCATTTCCCTCATGGCCTCCAGGGGATGGTTGTACGAGAGCCCCTGGATGGCATTAACCAGATCGTCCATGCTCTTGCCATGGTAGGAGAGGATGACTCGTCCCTCCACCTCCAGGTAGCAGGGGTTGCCCACGAACATGACCGAGGAATCGAACATCCTGGCAATCTCCTCGGGGAAGGCTGGCTGCGGCTCGGCCAGGCGCACGGCGTCATGGTTGCCTGGCTGCACGATCAGCTGGATGCCGTCGGGGATCTCCTTGAGCTTCTCGGCCAGGGAACGGTACTGCTCGAAGATGTCCTCGATCTCCAGCTCCTCCTCCTGGTCGGGGTAGATGCCGATGCCGTCCACGCAGTCCCCCGGGATCATCACGTATCGGACCCCCTCTCGGACCGCATCCGTCCTGGCCCATCGGACCATCCGCTCCCATTTCGCACCGAGGAAGGTGGTACTCCCCACATGGATATCGGATATGAACGCCATCTGCGAACTGGAGTCCGAGAACGCCATACCTGGAGAGATGGGGATGTCCGGCCTCACTATCTCCGAGGCCACGATCATCCCTCCTTTCTTGGCGATCTTGCCCACGACGCCGATGACCTCGTCCTGGATCACGTGGGCGTCCTTCAGGTCCGATTCCTTGTTGATGAACACCAGTCCCTTGCCCTCCTCGTCCTCCATTTCGATCATGGTGTGCCCGTTCTTCGTGGTGCGCACCTCGTTGACGAGGCCGATGCAGCGGACCTCACGCTCCAGCTGCATGGCCTTGACGATGGGCATGCTGCCCCCCAGCTCCCTCCTCCTGGAAAGGATGCGTTTGATGGTCTGGAAGCGGTCATTGAAGTAGCGGGCGAAGTCGATGATGTTCCCCTCGCAGGTCGAGTTGCCGGTGATGTCCTTCAGGATCTTGACCTCGCCCCGCCTCATCGGCGCGGGGGGCGGGGAGGGAGGGCAGGCCTCGGAGAGGGGCGCGGAGCAGAACACGTCCCTAAGGTCCTGGACGGTGATGACCAGGGGCATCTGCGGCATGGTCTCCACTGCCTGCCGCACGAAGGACAATGGGTCTCTCTGCCCCATCACGAACTCCAGCGCCTCGGGCGAGAGGAAGATGCCTTCCTCCATCAGCTCCACCAGAACCTGGTCTCTCATGCTCAGAATAGCAGGATGTGACGCCGCTTTTTAAATACTTCTTCCATGATGCCGAGCGCATCATGCCCCAGGTGAACATCGTGACCAAGTGCTTCTCCACCGAGGACCCCGTCAAGGTAGAGGGAGCGGTCCTCAACCTCTTTCCCAAGAGCCAGGTGGAGCACGAGGGAGACGAGATCACTGCCAGCACGACGGACCTGGGGCGCTTCAAGGAGCTGATTCGCAACCACCGTATCCTGGACAGCACCCGCAAGGTCCTGCTCCGCGGCCTGCTGGGCGATACCACTATGTTCGCTCTCAACAAGCAGGCCGCATACGCCGGCAAGGTGAGCTTCCTGGAGGAGAAGGTGGCCCTGGGCGGGATCGAGGTGACGATCGAGGCGGAAGGCCTCGAGGCCATCATCGACGAGATCGCGCCAGTGACCATCGATGGAGAGGAGGTCCCCAGATGATCGCCATATCCGCGCCCGTGCTTTCCATGCTCGATTTCGATGAGGCCTTCAGCTATGTCAGCAAGGAGTTCGACGCCTGGGAGATAGTCGGCGAGGGAAGGCACTTCCTGCCTAACCTGGTCTACCAGTTCCTGGACGCCAGCTCCTCCTACGACCTGAAGTTCTCCGCCCATGCTCCCCTGAGCGACATCAACATCGGTTCCCTCAACGAGAGGGTGCGGGAGACGTCGCTGAGGGAGATCGTGAACGCCCTCAGGTCCGCAAGGCGCATGGAGATCGGGATCCTGACCGTCCATCCCGGATTCTACTCTCCCGCGGGCATGCTGGACAAGCACAAGGTCCTGCAAACCACCAGGGAGTCCCTCTCCTACATCGAGAAGGTGTCCCAGGACATGGGCGTGCGGGTGGCCCTGGAGAACATGCCCAACATGGGCCCCCTCACCATGGGGAGGACCCCGGAGGAGCTGTTCCAGCTTCTGGGCGAGTTCGACATGGACGTGTGCTTCGACATCGGCCACGCTCACACCATGAAGGCCATTGACGCCTTCCTGGAGCACAAGAGGCGCTTCATCAACGTGCACATCCACGACAACACGGGCGAGAGGGACCAGCACCTCCCCATCGGAGAGGGGAGCATCGATTTCAAGAAGGTGCTCAGCTCGCTGTCAGGCTACCAGGGCCGCTATGTCATAGAGGCGCGCAGCCTGCAGGAGGCCATCGTGTCCCGCGACCGGCTCAAGTCCCTGATGGCCTCTATCTGATCATTCCTTGTGGCCGCAGCGGGTGCACTCCAGCTTGCCATCGCTGTAGCGCGCCTGGGTATTTCCGCACTTGGTGCAGCTGTAGAACCCTTGCCCCTGGGTGCGTCCATAGGGTGAAGGGCTCTTAGGCGGCGGAGCGGGAGGGCTTCCATACGGAGCAGGGCCCGGAGCTGGAGATCCATCCTTCCCCTCGCTCATGGAGGACGCGGCCTGGCCTGGGATTGGGACCTTCTTCGCGTTGCTCTTGAGGTCCGCCCCCGTCAAGAAGCGGATTATCCTGTTCACGTACGCGACGAGATAGACGCTTCCCAGGAAGTCCCAGAAGAGGATCAGGAGCCCGAGGAGCAAGGCGACCAGGGCCGCATTGCCGCTGAGGTCCAGTGGTATGGTGAGATAGTCGACCGTGAAATGCAGCATGATGCAGGCGTAAAGACCGAGGCGCAGGAAGAGGTAGCCGAAGGCGATGCCGGCCATCCAGGTGGGAACGATCTTCCACGTGTCCCAGTATACGATATGGCCGAGGGCGAAGATGCCAGAGGAGGCCCAGATCAGGGCAAGCTCCTTTCCCCCGAAGTCGAACCCGCCCCCCAGGAAGTAGCGCCACAGCCCCTTCCTCTTATGCATCGCCAGGTCGATCAGTAGCAGGGGGACCCCGATGTAGAGCACGCGGGTGATGAGCTCCTCCCACACAGAGGCGCTGGCGAAGCCGTTTAATAGCTGCCAAAGCTCCTTGCTGGGGAAGTCGGGAGTGGTGATCTCCACGCCCATCAGCATGAGCGCAATGGCATAGATGGAGTTGAATGCCAGCACCGCGAAGAATACCGTGCCGACGATCCAGAAGGGGCTGTGCCCCTCCTCGGGCTTGTTCAGAGTAAGCTCCTTCCTGAACGTGCCATAGCTTCTCAGCACCATCCAGACGAAGGAGAACCCGATGGCGAAGACCAGGAAGATGTGGTAAAGGGCGAAGGACCAGCCGCTGACCTCGAAGAGCGGTACGAGCGGGTCGGCCCAGGGGATGATGAGGAAAAGGGTGTTGCCATGCGCCGGGTCCGCGGTCTCGGGGAGCACAATGGCCGGGCTCCAGATGAGGATAATGACGTTGATAAGTAGTAGGATGAACAAGGCTCCGAGTGCAAGGAGGGTTACCGCCCGCACCCCGCGACGCGCCGACTCCATGAAGGACGGGGGGCGATACTCGGCCACCTGCCCATACTGGGCGACGGGCCACATGCCCAATGACCTGCCGCAGAAGGGACAGAAGGAATCGCTCTCCTCCAACGCCCTGCCACAACTCGGGCAGTATCTGGCAGGTATGGGAGGTGCAACGTCCCCCGTGGGGGTCATGCCCCGTTCATCCCAAGATGGCTATATCTATTCTTCGTCAAAGTGGGCGTCGCCGCTGGCTCAGGTTTATGAACAAAGGCCGATCTGCGCTTGGCCAGCATTTGACTTGAAGTCTACGAAATCTGACCGTATGGAAACTTTTATTATAGAACCCACGTCTTTGGACGTACCTTGCTTAGGAGGTAATGCTGTGGACGAAGATGCAATGGGCAAGAAGGTAGATTTCATAACCATCAGCGCTGAGAAGATACCTTTCGGGCGGAACAACTTCATCGAGGTCGCGAGGAAGAAGGCGGTCACCGGCGAGGGCGAGAACGAGTTCATATCCCTCTCCAGGGGCTACTATCTGCCTGACGGCACAGAGCGCTTCAAGAAGTCCGTGACCATTCCCGACGACGTCAAGATCAAGGACTTCGTCATCGAGAAGATAAGAAGCCTTTGAGCGACAGCGGTCCCGTACCGACGGTCACGGCCGGGCGCGCTTGCTTTCCCCCTTCAGCATGATCAGCTCCAGGTAGGACCTCCGCTCGTTGCCCTCGATACCCAGGTCGCGCATGAGCCCGACTATCCTCTTCTTCCCTTCCTTGAGGTCGTCGCCCTCGAACTCGAGCTCCACGTAATCCCCCAGGCCCTCCACCCTGTCGAGGCACACGCTGACACCTCGTATGCCATAGACCTTCCTCACCTTGGCCACCCGGAGGACCGGCGTGAAGCCCAGCCTCTCCAGTATCTTGGCCGTGGTGTCCGCGCTGGATATCGTCACCTCCAGCTCCTCTCGTGTCTTCGAACCGGGGTCGACCTTCGGGCCCTTGTAGGTGAGGACGGTGAGGTCGTTCTCTGTGCGAACGCGCAACGCCTCGTCCGTCGCTCCGAAATCGCGCAATGGATGAGAATAGTAGACGTCCGCCTGGAACAATCTGCCGAAGTCCCTGGCCCCCAAATCCTTGAGCTTGGCCTCCAGGGCCTCAAGGTCAGGGCAGGGCGCCTTGATCTCGATCTCTAGCACGGCCTCTCCATCCCACCACGGTGGATAAATCAATTGCGGGCGCATCGTATTTCTAGCGAGGAGGACATGAGCTTCTGATCAAGATGACGGACCTGGGCCTGATGCAGGTGTACACCGGCGAAGGGAAGGGCAAGACGACGGCCGCCTTCGGCCTGGCCTTGAGGGCTTGGGGGAGGGGGCTCAGGGTCTGCATCATCCAGTTCATGAAGGTGGGCGAGGACTACGGCGAGGTCATGGCGGCGAGGAAGCTCTCGGGGCTGGACCTCTTCCAGTTCGGCCGGGAGAAGTTCGTTCGCAAAGGGAAGCATGAGCCAGAGGACGAGCGCCGCGCCCGCGAGGCATTGTCTAAGGCCAGGGATGTCCTGACCTCGGGGCGCTACGACCTGGTCATCCTCGACGAGGTGAACGTGGCCACGGACTTCGGCCTGATCAGGGCGGAGGAAGTCCTGCGGACGGTCCGCTCCCGAGGGGAGGTGGAGGTCGTCCTGACCGGAAGGGGCGCGCCAAAGGAGTTCCTGGACGAGGCGGACCTGGTAACGGAGATGAAGGTCATCAAGCACCCCTATGATTCTGGGGTGGAGGCCCGGCCGGGCATCGAATATTAGATTAGCGCCGCGGCTTGCGCATGGAGGGCAGCAGGAACATGAAAACCCCCATGAGGAAGAGGATGATGCCGACGATCTGGTAATGGTACACATAGGAGATGATTATCCCAACGGCGACAAAGGCCGCTGCCAGGGCGTAGATGAATATATCGGGGCGCACGTCCCAGGGATTCCATTGGCACCTAAAGGCTCTTTCTCCGGGTGCGGAGGTACATGAGGAAACGCACCTCCTCGCTGAGGCGAATTCGCCTCAGCGTTACCTCGTCGCCGTCCCTGACCGCAGCAAGCGCCAATGGCTGCCCCCTAGTGAGCATGTAGATGAGCTGGAACGCCTCATCGTCTATGTCCCCCCCGAGCATCCTCTTGGCGGTCGCCTCATCGAAACGATGTAGATGTACCTCGACCACACCACCACCCAGAACATCGGGCCTGAGGTAGAAACGGTCATAGGAGGGCGTTTCCTCGCGCATAGCTACCGCCATCTTCGCCCTTCCCCCCTTGAGGCGGGGCAAGAGGTCCACTAGCATGTCCACCAATTCTTCGCTGACATCCCGGTAGTTGTCCAGGCAGATGAGGACGGCCTCGTCCCTGAGCCTCTCGATCCCACCATCCAGTCCCTGGTTGGCCAGGAAGGAATCGATATGGCACCTCAACGTCTCAGGCGACCCGTCCGGGGAAAGGTCATGCCAAAGGACGGGGCCCGTGAAAAGATCCAGCGCCAGCTTCCTCAGGAACGTCGAGGACCCATACCCATGGTTGGCATAGACCGCCAGGACCGCGGCGTCCGAGGATAGGAACTCGTTGGCAGCGGCGAGCTGCTCCTCCCTGCCATAGAAGGTACCGCCTCTGACCTCGACATTGGAATCGATCAGTCTGGTCCCAAGCCCCTGGGGCCGAAGCACCCCCCCTACGGAGTCCACCAGCTGCAAAGCGCGAAGGTGAGGGTGCTCGCGCATCACCTGAGCCAAGCTCTTCTTGACCCTCCTGCCCCCTTCCACCACCTCCAGCTCCTCGTTAGCCAGGGAGTCGATAATCTCCCTCGCCCTAGCTAGACCAAGCGGGGTGAGAACATAGTACGTAAGCTTCCTCTCCCCTCCCTCCAGCCGTCCCTTCATGGCCTCCACCATGCCCGAGTCGACCAGGGGCTTGAGGACCCGGGTGATGTGCGTGCGATTCACGTCGAGCGATGAGGAGATCCCCTGTTGGGTCAGGGCCGGGCTGGGGTCCTGCGACAAATGAGCCCTGGCATCGTAAAGGTGCAGGAGCGCCCTGTCCCTCGGGGGAAGCTGGAGCATCCCTTCGCAACTCGTCTACCCCCGTTATGTAATTTTCTCCAGCCCTCTCATATGGGATAATATTAACGGCGTTCAATCGTTCGGTCTTTGAAGGACCGGCAACAACGCGCTATCATCAGAGATAACGCTGTCTGGACTGTTCGCGCGCAGGTAATTACCACATAATGATTATATATGCAGCCAGGGGTAACTTCATAATCACGGAGCCAAAGCTCCAACGATGTTTCGGAGGTCCTCGGATGGGTAACTTCAATCGCAAGCTTCGCAAATGCAAGAAAGGTGTCTCGGATATCATCGGGAACATCTTGATCCTCGGTATCACCGTGACCCTATTCTCAAGCATCATGTATTTCGTGGTCTCCATGCCCCAACCGCAGGAGGGCGCCTACGCGGACTTCACGCCCGACGTCACCTACCTCGGAGACCCGGTGACGAGCATCGAGCTCAATCTGACCCATAAAGGGGGGCAGGAGCTCAAAGCCTACAACACCAACATCTACCTGGACGTCAACGACACCAGGATTGTTTTGCACATGGCAGACAGCTTGAACCCACTGGGGGACCTCTGGACCGTGGGTGAGACATTCATTTATCGCTATGCTGTAGGGAGTGAAAACCCATACATGCTCCGTTTGTCCGTCATGATCAGCGACACGGAGAAGAACACCCTCCTCTTCAACGCGAACATTGTCGGTGGCACAACCCAAACTAGCTCCGCACCGATAATCGGGGCTCGTGGCACCAACCCCTCCCCGACCTTCGCAGGTTCTACGTTCAGCTTCTACGCCCAGGTCATGGACGTTGACAAAGACCTAAACGTCAACAGCGTTTGGGTTAACCTGTCTTCGATTGGATACCCGGTATCCCGCCAGATGTATGACAACAACTCGGATGGTATCTTCGCATGTGGCCCATTCACCGCCATCCAGGCGTGGAATGGTGCCATCGTCATCGTCAATGCCTCGGATTGGACGGGACACGGGGCCTCGGGAAGGATAACCATGAGCATCCTCACCCAGCAGGGTGGTGGAGGGTCCCAGAGCCAATATGGGCCATATTATAACTATTCATCATACATGGTTAATGGAACGTTCCCACCGGACGTCAGCGGAGGCGAGTCCGGAGGGCTTGGAGGTGCAGGGACAACCTTCTATTACATCAGGAAATTGGACAATTACGGTGTGATTACCAACAGCTTCAATGGTGGCGAAAGGGTTCTGATTGAGCTATACAGCGACAAGCTTTCGAACCTGGCAATAGAGAACTCCTTCTATCTGAGCGATTCGTCCAGTGGTAGCCCGCTTGTGCCCCCGACAAAGGTCATGGATGCATTCCAATACGGTGGCATCTATGGTACATTCCACAGATATGTAACTAATTTCTCTGCCCCGAATTCCGCGAACATCTACCCTATCCAGATAAAATGCAAGGATAACTTTGGCACGGTAATCAACATAGCGGATTCCATCTTCGTCAATGGAGCCTCCTATCCTATCGTTGAGACCTACGCTCTCAACGAGACCACCAACACCCTCAAGAAGACCGCGTACTTCAACCACACCGACACGCTCTATTTGAAGATTAGGATGATCGACGTCGATTCGTCAGTATTGTCGATTGGACTTGGGGATTTCGAGGTTAGCGACTTCACAGGAAGATATATCGTGAAAAAGTTGGCTCCCGCTGCGACCAGTTATCCGGCAAGCCCAACTTATTCCGCCCCTATCTCATCGCTATTTAAAACATCTGGTAGCGGTCTTTCCGCGAGTCGCGTCCCAGACACGGATTTATCTGGCGTATATACGATCAAGATTGTGCTGAAGGATGCATACCAGGGATGGTGGCTGCCCCGGACCAACTCATACACCGTGAAGCTTGCCTCCATATCGGACATGGGCGTGCCGGGTTTCTCTGAGACATACTATACCCTATCGTCCCAGTTCTATGTGACCGCACCCCTGTCGACGACTGACGTTATAGCATCCATCGGAAGCGGCAGCTTCACATGGAGCTCATCTGGTGCGGCATGGGATGACAACGCGCTGGCCTGGTTCAAGGGCGGTGAGCGGTCCGATCAATGGACGAAGGTCGTCATCGACCCCGACACCTACAACGGACCTACGGCCATGTCCATGGCGGACATTGACGGGGATGGATACAAGGACCTGGTGGTAGGCTGGCAGGATGCCACGGTCGCTGCAGGATGGTATCGCAACGAGGAAGTCAGCGGTACAAAGTGGTCAATCGTACCATATCTGATAGCCCCCACCTTCGACGCTTACCCAGGGACAGACGCGGCCGGCGATGCGGCACGGGACGCTGCTAATGAGGACGTTAGCGTCTTCTCGACATTTTACGATGAGTTCTACCCAGGAGGTAGCAGCTATGTGAGCACGAATGAGCTGGCGGGGGCCATGGCCCTTGGCGACTTCGACAAGGATGGGGACCAAGATGTCGTGATCTCGATGGTCCACGCGGTGGTCTACACCAGCGCCATAAGCTCAGGCGCCGCGAGCTATTCCAACTCCTATGGCATGTACTTCAACCGGGGAATATACGTATATTGGAATGATGGTTCCTGGGGCAGTGGCACCAAGTATGCTCTTGAAGGTACCTTGCTCTGGACGGCCGGAACAGGGGACTATGGGGCCAATGGCAACTACAACCCTGCGGCCATGGACATGCAGTGCGCCGACTTGGACGGGGACGGCTACGATGATATCGTATCTGCCTATCAGAGCGGAGAGACCAAGGTATGGATGAATAAATGGTCCTCTTTGAGCGGCAATACCACCTACAAGCATTCCATGGCCTTTGGGAGCCAATCCTTGCTGAACAACGTACCAGACGTGCCTGGCAGGGGCCCATGGGACAACCCCCAGGAGCAGAGCGGAAGGGTGGCCCGTGCTCGGCTGGCTGATATCGACAGGAATGGCTATCCTGACATAGTGAGGACAAGCACAACGAACAACAACGTCTATGTAATCTACACCGAGGCCATCACAGGTTCCAACAATCAGCACCCGAACGCTGAGTCGGGAACGGCCACAGTGACGGGGTCCTTCGCCGACCTGACCTTGATCGATAACCGCTATGAGAATCTGACCGAGAGGTTAACGGCCCAGGCCGTGACAGGGCTGCCGAACAAGGGCGCGACAGACAACACTGGGCAAGTTATCAACAACATCCGCGCCGAGGACGGGGTCTATTACAGGGTCAATGAGGCTGGAACAGGTCAGAACCTCATGTATCTGAATCCATTCAGCATCGACAGTGCCTATGACGGCAACGGCTGGACGGTGACATCTTCCAGGATCCGTCTGACCTACTACGTAGGGTCGGCCTCCTATGTCACGGGCAACTATGTGCAGTATTCCTCGGATGGTGGTGGCACCTGGCTGAACCTGGTGCAACCTTTGGCCGGCCAGACGACGCCTCAGGTGGTCAACTTCAATCTCCTGGCGGCTGGGGTCGATACCTACAGCGAGCTAGCCAACCTCCGGGTGCGCTTCACGAACGCCGCAAGCGGATCGGGTGACAGGTCAGTCTATTTCGACGTTCTGGTAGAGGAGATCACATTCACCAGGCGCGCAATGGAATGGACCTGGAACATCGATAACGACGCAACGCGCCCCTTCCATAACCTTTTAGTCACCGGTATGTGCCTGACTCCTGGAGAGTCATTCGATCTCTCCTATTCCACGAACGGGGCGAATTGGATAACATTAGCTAGCATATCCTCTACTACGCAGGACAACTACTCGTTCGCTTTGCCCTACCACGAGGGGCCCCTTTATTACATCAAGGTGGTAGACAACGTTCGGAGCGCTGGTGATGTTAGCAACAACACCCTTTGCATCAACATGGTCGCGGTCGAGCACCTTCACGCCAGTGTCTATTGGCCCGTGGCAAGAATGAGGACGGTGAGCATCCCTGGACTGGCGGTAGGGGAGTTCTTGACCTCTCTGGCCGTCGGAGACATTGGTAAGAGCTGGGGCGATTACAAGTACGACAATTACCCAGATCTGGTGGTGTGCACCAGCAAGGTGGGCAACGGGGACTCCACGCACACCCTGTTCGTGGTCCTGCAGCAGACCGGAGGGTCCACCTTCGAATCCCCCGTCTCTGTTGATACGTCGCTAGTGGCCGGCAATGTCGGTTCTAACAACGCGGTCTGGGATGCTAGGGACGTCGAGCTTGGTGACTTCAACGGTGATAAGAACCTGGATATCGTGTTGGTACTTGGGTTCGCTCCTGGGAGGACCGGAAGTGGAGTGCCCTCGCTCTACACCTACATGAATCGTCCAGACCTCGGACCCGGAGTGTTCTCGGAATCGACTATTAATGTCCTGGATACATCGGAATCGGCGATTAATGTCGAGACCGCGAACATCGACCTCGCCATCCTGCTGCCCTTCCTGGGAATAGTGGGCGTCATCGTGGCCGAGGCCGTGATCGATCGCAGAAGGAAGCGCTAGGCGAAACCCCCTCCGAAAACCTCTTCCTTTATCCCTTTCCTTTTGATTCTTACATCGTGAAGGATGCCTTTGACGTCATCGTATCTGGTGCTGGGCCATCAGGCTCTCGCACCGCCTACCTGTGCGCCCGCGCTGGCCTCTCCACCGCCCTGCTGGAGCGATGCCTCCTCCCTCGCGATAAATGCTGTGCCGGGGGGCTGCTGCATAGGACCGTGTCATCGCTCGGTGTGCAGGGAGAGGGAGCTCCGACGCAGAAGGCCATCCGGGGGTTGAGCATCTTCCTGGGAGGGAGGCGGCATGACTGGAGCACTGGGGAGGACCTCGGCTTCACGGTCCTGAGGCGCGATCTCGATCGATTCCTGGCCGAGAGTGCTAGGAGGGCGGGGAGCGCTCTCTTCCAGCAGGAAAGGCTCCTGGAGGCGCGAGAGGATGGCGATTGGGTCAAGGCCAAGACCACGCAGGGAGACCTGTCCGCCAAATTCCTCGTTCTAGCCGAGGGCACCGCCAGCGGCAACGCCTCCCATATCCTTGGAGGCTATCCAAGAGGTGGAACGTTGAACGGCGCCTCCCTGCAATGCGAGGGCGACCTAGATCTCTCCGACAGGGCTGGGTTCATCCTTCCATCGCGCGGAGAAGAGATGACTTCGTTCATCGCCTCCGGTGCGAGAATCTGTGCTGCCTTCCCCCTCAAGGACGGCATAGTACTGTCCACGATATCCCATGCGAGCGCGAGCGGGCTGGACCTTGCCCTCAGGCAGGTCGCAGAGCATTATGGCCTTGAGCCAGTGGGAAGGTCATGCACTCATCCCATCCCCACCGCGACCAGGAAAAAGCTCGTGAGCGGCAGATGCCTGGCGGTCGGGGACTGCGCGGGCTTGGCCAGCCCCTTCTCTGGGGAAGGGCTCACTCCCGCCATCGAGAGCGCGAACCTGGCGGCCGAGGCGATCATAGCATCGGTGCGGGAGGGCCGCCCGGTGCTGGGACGGTATGAGACGGCGATGCGGGCCAAGACGGAGCGGGACCAGATGCTGGCCAAGGTAACCGGCAGCGCGGTGCATCTCGCGGTGAGGGGGAGATGGGCGGGCACGCTCCTCGCGGGCCTGGAGCGGGACCCGGCCTTCATCGAAGCCTTCGTTGCCGTCGCCACGAAGGAAGAAGGCTCGCGGCGCTTCCTACTGAGAGTGCTCCCGCGGCTGCCGGCCCTTCTCGCCTCGGGCTCTGGAGCTAGGTAGAGCGCAGAACAGTTATCATTCGGCAAGGGCATCACAGCCTGGGTGTACGACATCATTGTGGTCGGGGCGGGGCCCGCGGGCTCATACTCCGCCTATCTCTGTTCCAAGGCAGGAATGAGCACTCTATTACTGGAGAGGGAGCGCCTGCCTCGAAGAAAATGCTGCGCCGGGGGCGTGCTGGAACGTGCCCTGCGCAAACTGGACTTCCCCGTTCCAGAGGGAATCGTGGAGCGGGAGATACGTGGGGCGGCGATATGCGTGGGCGGGCAGCGCAACGAGATCCGTTTCGGTAGCCGAGTGGCAGTGACCGTGCGGCGCGAGCGGTTCGACCGATTCCTGGCCTTGAGGGCGGAGGAGCAGGGCGCCCTTCTGCTGCAGGAGAGGAGGGTCCTGCAGGCCAGGGAATCGGAAGGCAGGGTCGAGGTCAGCACTGAAGCTGATACCTACGAGGCGAAATGCCTCATCCTGGCGGATGGCGTGAACAGCAAGCTGGCCGAAGGCCTCATGGGGTCGTATTCCCAGAAGAGGTTCGCCTCGGGCATGTCCTTCAACTGCGGGCTGGAAGGCCAGCCGGACGACTTGATGGAATTCCATTTCTACCCCGAGGACGGAGAGCGCAGACGCTCCCCACCCATGTACGGCTACGGATGGATGTTCCCCACCGATCACGGTGCCAACATCGGGGCCGGGGGCGGCGGGCTGGCCAAGGCCACCATCCTGGCCAAGGCCCTGGAGATCGAAGCCTCCTGTGCCACTAGGTACGGCCCGGTCACCTGGCGAGAGGGGATGGCGGGGCACCCGCTCCCTCTTTTTGTGAGGAGGAGGCTGCATTCCCCTAGGTGCATGGCCGTAGGCGATGCCGGAGGCCTGGCCAACCCCATCACCGGGGAGGGCATGACCTATGCATTCGTTAGCGCCTCCATGGCCGCTAGTTGCGCTACGCGTCTGGTACGAGATGGTGATGGAGGAGCCACCGCCTCCTACGAGAGGATGGCACGGGAGGCGGTGGTGCGCGACCTGGATGCGGCCAGGGTTATCCAGCGCGCCATCCGGGCGGTCCTAGGGACGCTGAGAATGGAGAGGTTCTTCGACGCCTTCTGTGCCTCCGAGGAGCTGAGCGCCGCCTGCCAGGGCATCGTTCAGGGCGAGTGCGACTGGACATCGCTCCTCAAGCGGGCACTGCCCCGCGTCCCCTCCCTTTATTTCCGTTCCGTGTGAGCTCAGGCCTGGAGCAGGTCCAGGTACCTGAGGGCCGCATAGGTCAATCCCGCCAACGCTACTAGCATCACCAGGCGTGATTGCCTGTACTTGAAGAAGAGGTACGAGGCGAACGCCCCCAGGGCCACGAACACAGCGACATCGAAAGGCGTGTGGAACAGCGCCAATGGGGTGAGCGCGCCCATGAAGATGAGCAAAGAAACGAGCTTCACACCCCGTTCCATTCCCAGCTGAGTGTAGATGGTCCTCACTCCTGCGCGGGCATCCTCCTCGTAGCCATCCACGTCCGTGACCATGGAGCCGATGACCAGGCCGAGGAACATGAAGAATCCCAGAAGGAAGGCTTCGGGAGCCAAGGCGGGGAAAACGACCGCGCCCGTGAGGTAGAAGAGGTCGCCTGAGGCAGAGGGGACTATGGCCACCTCGCTGTAGGGGGTAAGGCATCCATAGACGAAGGCCAGGAAGGTCCCCAGGCCGATCAGCAAGGGGCTGAGGAGGTGGTCCTTGAAGCGCACGGGCCTGAAGGAGTAAAGGTAGGCGAGGGCCAGGATCAACCCCACCACCAACGTCTGCTGCAATGACAGGAGGAAGCTGCAGGCCAGGGAGCTGAACGCCAGTATGAGCGAGATCTGCCAGAGCGTCCCTGTGCCTAGGAGGCCCGACGCCAGGACGCGATCGCGCCGCGCCCGGGAGTCCGAGGCGCGGTCGGAGATGTCGTTCCACACCGTGCTCACCTGCCAGGCCAGGATAGCAGCGATGATGGCCACGCCCAAGAACGCCAGGTTGACCCAGAAGGGATCCTCCAATATGTCGGTAATGATGTCCACGTCCGAGGTGGCGCGCCAGGTGGTGACTATTCCCGCGCTCACCACGGTGGCGAAGAAGACGGTCTGCGCCGGCCGCATGCTCCGAATGACGTTGGCGAAGCTCCCCTTCAGCGCCAGATAGGTGATGGCCAGGGCTAGGACCACCGCGGCCAGCAAATAGTAGAGGAAGAAGAAGAGATGGTACTGGTAGTAGCGGGTGAGGTCGAAGTAAGGGAAATCCTCCGGCGCGACTGGTAGGAAGGAGGCGGGGGTGGCGACGATGAACAGCGAGACGAAGGTGAAGACCACCAGAAGGCCGATGCGCGCGAAGGTGACGGCCCGGTCCCTGATGGAGAAGAGCATGCGGCGGCTCGTCCACACCGTATAGGCGATGAGGGCGAAGATGACCACGCCCACCTCTAGCGCCTGGCCGGGGTTGAACCTCTCGCCGCTGAAGTGGAAGAGGGCATTGAGAAAGTCGGTGATGGAGAAGTAGGCGTAGTTCTGGTCCAGGCCGAAGACGAAGTGGTCGATGATGGGCGGAAGGATGATAATCCAGAAGAAGGTGCTCACGTAGTTGATGCAGCGCCTGACCCCCCTCCCGGAGAAGGCGGAGATGAGGAAGACCAGGCCCATGAACATCACCAGATAGAAGGAGATGTGATGCGCCATGCTGTAGATCCAGGGGTGCGGGGTGGTGACGAACTCCTGGTCCAGAAGGAAGTACTCGACGAGGTCCCGGACCGTGCCCACTGCTAAGACGTAGAGGAAGAGCAGGAAGAGCGGGAGCCTGTCCCTTTCCAGGAAGACCACGAGGCGGTCAAGGGCGTCCGCGCCCCAGCGCTCGAAGGAGGAGAATCTGTCGTCCAGGCTCATCTGAAAAAACCCATGAGCAACTGGCTATTTATAAGAATCCTGGTAATGTGTTGGCAGCTCACTGACCTGCCAGGCGGCGGGCGACTCCCTCCGACCTCTCGTACTCCACCACGGCGAGGACGTTACGATAGCGCGTGGCCATCCTCACGAGGGCGAGGGCCATGTGCCGCTCCCTCTCCTCCTCCAACCTGCGGAAGCCCTTGGCCTTGTTGACCCTCCTGTCCCAGTCCAAAGCCAGCGACTCGGGCGAGGAGCCATCGAACCTCTTGCGCCTCACGCCCCGGCCGAAGGCGCCCTCCCGCACGAGGTCCAGCGCCCCCACCTTGTCGCAGTAGTGCTCGGTGTACTGCTCGTCGTTCAGGTCGATGGGGATGATCGGCCTCCCTGAGGACTCGGACATCTCCAGCGCCTTCACGTAGGCGGGCGAGGGGAGCCGTACCTCCCCGAAGCTCTGCATGAGATCCTTGTACGCCGCTTCCAGGGGCGAGAGATCGTACTCGCCCCAGGTATCGCGGAGGCGAAGGGCGGCCAGCTGCTCCTTGGACATGGAGACGCCCACGGCCTCGGGCAGGAGCTCTCCCATGGCCCTGGCTACCTTGACCTCCTCGCTTACCAGTCCATTGACCACGCCCAGCACGTGGACGCGGGAGCCGTTCACATCAACGCTTCGCATTCGGCTCACTTCTCTTGGAGACCAGGTCGAAGAGCCGGTCCGTCTCTCCGAGCTTCCTCAGCTCATCCCTTCCTATGAGGGCCGTGCCTTCGATATGGTCGCGGTTGCGCACCCGCTCGATGAAAATTACCGACCGATGCTCCGTGACTTTCGAGAGGTCGCTCACCATCTTGGCCTTCTCCATGAGCTTGCTCTCGTCCTGGCCCATGCCAGTCAGGATGAGGACCGCCTGGTCCTTGGTCAGGGCTTCGAAGGGCGCCCTGCAGGTCGGGACGACGGAGAAGCCGAGGGCGACAAGGCGCTCGAAGACCTGCCTGCTGAACTCGTCCGCGGCCTTGAGCTCGAAGCAGCGCGCCCTCTCCTCGGGCTTGTACTCGAACGGGTCCACGGGCATCACCAGCGGGATCTTGAGGAAGTCCTCCAGCCGCAGGGCGACCTCGATCATGGCCCCCATGCCGCTCTCGTACATCTGGATGGTGCGGCGGGAGACGCCGGCCACCTCGGCCAGGTTGCCCAGGCTGATGCCCCGCTCCTCCCGCAGCTCCTTGAGCACCTGGCTGTCCAGCTTGACATAGAGGCCTCCGGGCGCGGCGAAGATGAAGGGCGGCACGCCCTCCAGCATATAATCGGTGAGGGTCTGCAGGTTGATGATCGGCACGCTGAAGCGCGAGTAGACGATGCCCTCCTCGATGTCCCCCGAGCCAGTGTGCTCGCCTATCATAAGGGGCGAGGCCTGCAGGGCTTCCGCCAGGGTCTTCATCTCCTCCGCGCTCTCCTTGTTGAAGGCATCCACGTTGGAAAGGATCTTGATTATGAGGAGGCTTTTGTCCCGACGTGCCACTATGTCGAAGGAGATGCTGCGCATGTTGAGCGGTTTGGAGACATAGAATCCCGCATGCGCCAGCACCTCGCGCACTCGGCCGATGAGCTCCTCGCGGTGCACACTACTTAGCAGGGTGAGCCCCTACAAATAACTTGCTGAAAGAAGATGGAAAGCCAGGCGATCCCCGCCGACTCATTTTGAATGAAAAAAAGAGGAAAAGGGGCAAAGGGAGGGATGGGGGATTCCCTATGCCGTTGATCTTCATTCTACCCGCACTTCGCGTCCCTTCCTCTTCGGCGCATGGCGCTTCAGCACGATTTCCAGGACGCCGTTCTTGTAGTTGGCCTTGGCGGAATCTGGTAGCACGTCGCAGGGCAGCTCCAGGTGCTTGCGGAACCTCTTCTCCTGGCCCACGACCTCCAGGTCCAGCGAGCGCTCGTTGGCCTGCACCTTGAGGTCCTTCTTCTCCACGCCCGGGAGCTCCATGATCACCCTCACGTCCTCATCGGATTCCATGATGTCCGTGAGGGGCTCGCGAGAGGGCGCACCCTCTTCCAGGTATCTGGGCTGCTTGGCGCTCCCGAACTCCTGGATGACCGGCTGCCCGTCCGGCCTCAGGCGCATGGAGAACCCGTATATCAGAGGATCGTCGGCCTCCGTCAGCTCCCCGGAGAGCATGCGCTCCAGGATGCGGTCCATGTGCTCGCGCATATCCTCGAACTCCCGGTCGAACACCTCGAAGAGGCCGTCCCATTCCTCATTTCTCTTGCTCTCTCGGGGCATGCTCACCTCACGTACTCGAAGTCCTTGACGATGCGCTCGTACTTGCCGAGCTCGGTCCTCGCCACCGGCCTTATCTTCTGCAGCGCCTCGACGAAGCATTCCATCGGTATCTTCTCCTTCTTGAGCGAGTCGCTCTTCAGGTCCTTGCCCTTGGCCACGATCTTGCGGATGGTGAGCATGATGGCCTCGTTCACCACCGCCGACAGGTCGGCGCCAGTGTAGCCGTCCGTCTTCCTGGCGATTTCGTCGATCTCCACGTTCGAGGCCAGGGGCTTCTCCTTCATGTGCACCCGCAGGATCTGCTTCCGGGCCTCCAGGTCCGGGGCGCCTATCTTCACCAGACGGTCGAAGCGGCCGGGCCTGAGCATGGCTGGGTCGAGCAGGTCCGGGCGGTTGGTGGCCGCGATGACGATCACGTTGTGCAGGGCCTCCAGGCCGTCCATCTCCGTCAGCATCTGCGATATCACCCTCTCCGTGACGTGGGAATCGGCATCGCCGCCCCTGGTGGGGGCGATGGCATCGATCTCGTCCAGGAAGATGATGCATGGAGCCGCCGTCCGCGCCTTGCGGAAGGTCTCGCGCACGGCCTTCTCCGACTCCCCTACCCACTTGGAGAGGAACTCCGGCCCCTTGATGTTGATGAAGTTGGCCTCGGATTCCGTGGCCACGGCCTTCGCCAGGAGGGTCTTGCCCGTGCCCGGGGGTCCGTACAGCAGCACGCCCTTGGGCGGGTCGGCGTGCATGTATTCGAAGACGTTGCCGTACTTCAGGGGCCATTCCACCGCCTCGCGCAGCTCGCGCTTGGCGTCCTCCAGACCGCCGATCTCCTCCCAGTGCACGTTGGGGGACTCGATAAGCACCTCGCGCATGGTGGAGGGCTGCATCTCCCTCAGGGCGGCGAAGAAGTCGTTCCTGCCCACATGGATCTTGTTTAGCACCTCCATAGGGATGACCTCTAGCTCCAGGTCCAGCTCGGGGATTATGCGCCTGAGGGAACGTATGGCCGCCTCCTTGGTCAGTGCCGATAGGTCCGCACCGGCGTAACCGTGCGTCAGGTCGGCCAGCCGCTCCAGGTCCACGTCCTCGGACAGGGGCATGCCGCGGGTGTGGATCTGCAGGATCTCCAGGCGGCCGTTGCGATTGGGTATGTTGATCTCGATCTCGCGGTCGAAGCGCCCGGGGCGGCGGATGGCGGGGTCCAGGGCGTTGGGGCGGTTGGTGGCCCCGATGACCACTACCTTCCCTCTCGACTCCAGGCCGTCCATGAGGGCCAGGAGCTGTGCCACCACGCGGCGCTCCGTCTCTCCCGTGACCTCGTCGCGCTTGGGCGCTATGGAATCTATCTCGTCGATGAATATGATGGAGGGGGCGTTCTCCCCGGCCTGTTTGAAGATCTCCCGCAGGCGCTCCTCGGACTCGCCGTAGAACTTGCTCATCACCTCCGGGCCGCCGATGGAGACGAAGTTGGCGTTCGTCTCCCCCGCCACCGCCTTCGCCAGGAGGGTCTTGCCCGTGCCTGGCGGTCCGTGAAGCAGCACGCCCTTGGGAGCCTCGACGCCCAGGCGTTCGAAGAGCTCCGGGTGCCGGAGGGGGAGCTCGATCATCTCGCGCACCTTCTTGACCTCGTCGCTCAGGCCCCCTATGTCCTCGTAGGTGACATGGGATATGCGCCCCTGGGTCTCCTTCACTGGCTTCTCGTTGATCTTGACCTCGGTATCGCGGCGCACCAGGACGGCATCGGAGCTGGGCGAGTAGGAGACCACGACCAGGTCGATCTTCCGGCCCATGACGTTGATCTCAATGACATCGCCTCTGGTGACGGCCCGCCCCTCCAACGCCTGGCTGAGATATTCCTCCCCGCCCATGATGCGCAGCTGCTCCGTCGGCGCGAAGGCTATCTTCTGCGCCTCCTTGACGACCACCTTGCGGATGGCCACCTTCTCGTCGATGCTGGCCTCCGCGTTGCGCCGGATGGTCCCGTCGACACGGATGAGCCCGCGGTTGGCGTCCTCCGGGTAACCAGGCCAGACGATGGCCACCGTTCGTTTCTTGCCCTCGATCTGGACGATGTCCCCGGGCGTGAGCCCGAGGACCTCCATGACCGCGGGGTCCACACGCGCGATGCCTCGGCTGGCGTCCTTCGATTTGGCCTCGGCGACCTTGAGCACCTTCTCTGACGAATCCATGCTTCCCTTCACATCCTTATGTCGAGGAGAGATCCTACTTCACGTCGACCTTCTTCTTGGGCTCCTTCTCCTCTTTCTTCCTCTTGGCCAGGCTGAGCCTCAGTACCCCATCCTCGAGCTTGGCCTCCACCCCTTCTTCGTCCGCGTCCTCGGGCAAGGCCAGGCGGCGGTGGAAGCTGTAGTATCCCCGCTCCTTGCGGATGTATCCCCGACCCTCCTCCTCCGACTCCCGCTGTCTCTTGGCCGAGATGTCCAGCACCCCATCGCCCACCAGGATGCTCACGTCCTCCTTGGACAGGCCAGGCAGGTCGGCCACTATTACGTACTTACCCTCTTCCTCCTTGACGTCCACCGCGGGGAAGCGTGGCGCGGAGGTGAGCATCGACGGCCATAGGGGGTAGTCGAAGTCCTCGTTGAACTCACCCATCATTCGCTCCATCTCGCGCATCATCGCGGAGGGTGCCATGAGCCTGCCCGGGGCCATCGTGCCAAAATACCTTGCTGGCAACCAACCCTCCATTCTCTTCCTCTCATCAGCCATTTTTCGTCACCTCTCCTTCAATCATATCAACCTGTAGTTAACAACTTGCAATATGATAGTGTTAGTTCTTCTATAAATATTTTATTTTTTATCCACTTTCAACGCCTTCTGTACATCGTCGGCATACTCGCCCATGCGCTTGGCCATCTTCTCCATGTTCTTCTGCATCTTGGGAATGTCCTGCCTGAGGTTCTCTGCCACCGAGTCGACCACGCTCTGCATGTCCTTGGTCGCCGCTTTGGCCTTGGGGGGCAGGTTTTCGTAGGCATCCTCTCCCATCTTGCCGAGGCGGTTGGCGGCCTTCTCGATCTCATTGCTCATGCCGTTCAGAAGCCTGATCAGCTCGCTGGCGTACTTCTCCGTCTGGCTCTTCTCAACTTTGTCGCTCATCTCATTTCCCTCCTCTTTTCTCCTTCTGGTCCTTGAGCTTCCTGATGGTCTCCTCTACGACCTTGTCGCGTATCCCCAGCTCCTCGGCGATCTCCTGGGCCGACATCTCTGGGCTCTGCACGAACTCGTATACTATGCGTCTGACCTGGTAATCTTCGATGCTCCCCTCTATGATGTGCGCCGCCTCCTCTAGGGCCAGCTCCTTCTTCCCTATGAGGCGCTCGCGTTTCCCCTGCAGCTCGTCCAGCTCCTCATCTATCTCGGACACCGACGCCCTCAGCTCGAGGACCCTCTCTCCGATGTCAGGGAGCTCGACCGGCACCACCAGGGGGCGGGTGGAAAGCCGGGGCCAATGCATCGCCTCCATGGCCAGCTTGACGAAGGTGGTGTCGAACAGGCCAGGCCCGAAGTCCACGATGATGGTGAACTTCGTGGTCGGGACGTAGATCTTCCTATTGGGGCCGCCCTGGTCGCTCTCCTCCGCATGCGAACGGACCATGCTGTAGTCCTCCAGCACCTTGAGGTGTTTCATTATGGCCTGTTGGCTCATCCCCAGCTCGCGCGACAGCTGTAAGGGGTAGTGCGGTTCTCGCACTAGGGCCTCAAGGATCCTCCTCCTCGTGGGATTCTCTATCACTGAGAGCAACATATCCAGGTCGGTCAGGTTCGACATTTTAGCACCGTTTACAACCTAAGGTTGATAACAACTAGTCCAAAGAGATTTATTAATCTTTGGTAACTAGGCGAGATACGATGCCAATGACCTCTGGAGAGGGGCCTCCTCCCACGACAGTATATATCTACCCCTCGCGGATTGTGGCCCCGCATGTCCGGGGAGCTCGTGGGGGACAGTGTCCTGGTCCAGGACCAGGCCGAGGCAAGCCAGATCTACAGCAAGGGCTATTACGGCTACCCTCAGAGCGGAGGGGGGCTGGAGCTCGACCTCCTGGAGGCCCTGTATCTCGTGGAGTCCGACCGACTGGTGGTGGATAAGGGGGGCGAGCACGTTAGCCTGGAAGGCCTGATCCGCGCCGCGTCCGAGCACCACGAGGGCTTCGAGATCCTCTATATCGTCTACCGCGACCTGAGGCAGAGGGGTTACGTGGTGAAAGCGGACGCGGGGGAGTTCGACTTCCGCGTCTTCCCCAGGGGCGGAACGCCCTCCACCACGCCCACTAAGCACTGGGTGCTGGCCATCTCCGAGAGATCGGCCTGCGTGGTGCGCTCCCTGTTCGAGGAGGCGGAACGCTCCGAGCGCACCAGGAAGGAACTGCTGCTGGCAGTGGTGGACGAGGAGGGTGACCTCACCTACTACCGGGCTTCCACGGGAGCGCCGCACGTGGTGCCGAAGCCGAAGCCCGAAGTAGAAGCGGAGGGCTTCCTCCTCGAGGACCGAGTGATGATCCTGGACGAAGTGGAGGGAAGCGCGCTCTTTGCGCAGGGCTTCTACGGGAAGAAGATCGGCAAGACCCTGCAGCTGTCCCTCATCGAGACGGCCCATCTGATGGCCCAGGGCAACGTGAGCATCGAATATCCAGCCTCAGGCAAGAGCATGTCCCTCAGCGCCTTCAAGAAGCGCGCCTCCCAGATCCAGCCGGACTTCGAGCTCCGCCTGCGAGCATACGACGATCTGCGGAAGAAGGGCCTGGTGGTCAAGACCGGATTCAAGTATGGCTCGCATTTCCGCGTGTATGATGGAGACCCGGACTCGCACCATTCGAAGTACCTGGTGCATGCCGTGCCTGGGGACTATGAGACGAGCTGGCCAGAGATGTCCCGGGCCGTGCGCCTGGCGCATGGCGTGAAGAAGGACATACTGTTCGCCAGGGTCACCAAGAAGCAGGTCGACTACCTGCGCTTGCGCAGGGTCAGGCCCTAGGTCACTTCTTGCGCTTCTTCTTCTTCTCCTTGGGGGCCAGCTCGGTGCGCATCGAAATGGCCTTGGTCCTGCCATAGGGGTCCAGCTTCACGGCCTCGTCCAGCACCTTGAGCACCTGGTCCCTTGGGGTCTTGGTCTTGTGCATCTCCTCGGCCTTGGCCACCAGCGACTCGGCCTTGATCCATCCCACGTCATTGAGGTCCTTGGTGTCCGTGGCTAGAACCTCATCGACCAGGCGCAAGGCCTCTTGTTTGTCGCCTTTCTTATAAGCCGCTTTGGCGCTGTCCGCGTTCGTCCTCGTAGAGATGGCGTTTTTCAGGTCGGCGGCGCCCGCCTCATCCTCGGGGTCCAGCTGCAAGGCCGCGTCCAGTATCTCATTCGCCTCCTTGAACCGGTCCTCGTTCTCCAGGATGTTGGCCATCTTGACCATGAAGTTGGCGCGCTTGCGGTCGAACTCGGTGTAGTGGATCGCCTTCCTGTAGGACTCGAGCGCGTTGTTGGTGTCGCCCGCCTTCAGATAAGCCTCGCCCAGTCTGGCGAACCGCACGGACCGGGCTTCTGGCCTGGCGTCCTCCTCCGACTGCGCCTTGAGGGTTTCTATGCTCTTCTTTATCGAATCGGAGCGCTCCACGTTCACACCGCAGTTGGGACACTTCTCCACCATGCCCGGAAGCTGGTTTCCACAGTTCGCGCATAGTCGTAGGAGCTTCGTGCCGCACTGGGGGCATTGTACCCAGTCCTTCTCCACGATCTCTCGGCAGGTGGGGCATTCGGAGACCGTCTTCACAGCGGTTCCGCCCATCTTCTTCATGGCCGACTGGATCTCCGCCTCGGTGGGCATGAAATACTTCTTGAAGACGAGCAGGAGTACCACCACCATCGCCTGGGCTATCGCCATGGCCACGCACGCCCAGGCCAGGTAAAGTACGATCTCGTCCGGGGTTTTCATCTGAGTGTAGGTGTTGAAGCCCGTGAGGCCGGTGAAGAGCACGAGCAAGGCGGAGAGGCCCGTGAGCATGAGAGCGTTCCTCCAGGAGCCCTGTTCGGTGTTGTACACCGACCTCGCCGAGGAGGCCTCGAACCCTCCGATGATGACCATTAAGAGGACCATGAGCAGACCTTGGAGGGCACCATATGCGTAGCTCGCCTTGGCGAGGAAGATGTAGATTGATGCGACGATCAACAGGACGCCGCCGATGACCATGATCACAGCGGCCGGCTTGAAAACAGCCCTTGCGCTAGACAAACTGCCACACCTGCTGCTGGATGAAGTCGCCTCGATAAAATGATTTCGCAGGCCCGCCTTGGGGGCGGGCCAAAGGTTTCTGGTCAGAGCTGGATTTCTATTCCCAACTTCTCCGTGAGCTCCTTGTATCGGTTACGGATCGTGACCTCTGTGACCCCGGCGATGTCCGCCACCTCGCGCTGAGTGCGGCGCTCGTTGCACAGTATGGAAGAGATGTAGATCGCCGCTGCGGCCACTCCCGTCGGTCCACGACCTGAGGTGAGCTCCTTCTTGCTCGCGTCCTTGAGGATCTCTGCTGCCTTGGCCTGCACCTCGCCGCTCAATTTGAGCTCGGAGCAGAACCTCTGCACGTAATCCTGGGGGCGGGTGGGCATGAGCTTGAGCTTGAGCTCGCGCGTCATGAACCTGTATGTGCGCCCTATCTCCTTCCTTCCGACACGGGAGGAGTTCGCCACCTCGTCGAGCGTGCGGGGGACGTTGCACTGCCTGCAAGCCGCGTACAATGAGGCGGCCACGACGCCCTCGATGCTGCGCCCGCGTATCAGGTTCTTGTTCACTGCCTTCCTATAGACCATGGCCGCGGTCTCGCGCACGTTCCTGGGCAGGCCCATGGCCGAGGCCATCCGGTCCAGCTCGCTCAAGGCGAACGCCAGGTTCCTCTCCGTGGCGTTGGACACGCGGATCCTGCGTTGCCACTTCCTCAATCTGTACAGCTGTGCACGGTTGCGAGTGGGGATGCTCTTGCCGTACGAGTCCTTGTTCTTCCAGGAGATCTCGGTTGAAAGCCCCTTGTCGTGGATGGTATACGTCATGGGCGCGCCGGTCCTGGCCCGCTTCTCGCCCTGTTCCACATCGAAAGCCCTCCACTCCGGGCCTTGATCGATGAACTGGTCGTCTATTACCAGACCGCACTCCTCGCAGATGAGCTCTCCCCGCTCATAGTCCCTAACGAGGTGCCCGCTGTTGCACTCCGGGCAACGTTCGACCTCATCGGCCCCTTCTTTTACCGCCTTTGCCACGCTCTTCAACCCCCTCGATGTACACCTGCTTGCCCATCGCAGAAAGCAGGCTCTGCTCACCGGTGACCTCTACCGAGACGTACGGGGCGGCCACAGGACCGAAGACCCTGACCACTCGGCCGATCGGCCTTCGCCTGTTGTCCATGACCGTTTCCCTCGGTTGAGGGGCGAAAACGCCCTTGACGATGAGCCTTCCGTCAAAACCGACCTCTTGGACCTCTCCAAGGAACTTCATTAAATCAGAGCTCCCTCGTCATGCCCCGGCGCTTTGCCCTCAATATTGTTAATCATATTTAAACTTTAAGGATAGGTTTATAGCCTTTTTGGCCTTTCATTAATATGTGTTTCTATTTGGAAGGCGATCCAGTGGAAGCGAAGGTTCGAAATCCTTGGGACCGAACCATTTTTTAGCCCTTTGAGCGCTCACCAATAACGTGCAAGTCTCGAAGGATCATCCGAGGTACAAGTCCCTGGTTACCAGGGAGATGATGTCCGAGAGGGTCGCTGAGGGCATAGTCGCCCCCACGGGCCTGATTGCCCACGGCAGGGGGGAGGCATTCGACTACCTGCTCGGGGAGAGGACCACCGACAACGCGCGACGAGCGGAGCAAACAGCCGTCGCCTACCTGCTGGACGCCAACAAGCCCGTGATCTCCGTCAACGGCAACACCGCCGCCCTATGCGCCAAGGAGATCGCGGGATTGGCGGAGGCCGTTCGGGCGAAGGTCGAGGTCAACCTCTTCCATAGGTCGGAGGAGCGCGTGGAGAGGGTGTGCGCCTTCATGGAGGCCTCCGGCGCGAAAGCTGTGCTGGGGCGCAATCCCGACGCCTTTCTCCCGGGGATATCCTCCGACCGCGCCAAGTGCTCCAAGGCGGGCATCTACTCCGCGGACACGGTGCTCATTCCCCTGGAGGACGGGGATAGGGCCGAGGCCCTGGTCAAGCTAGGTAAGAAAGTGATCGCCATCGACCTCAATCCCCTCTCGAGGACGGCTAAGGCCGCGCATGTCACCATCGTGGACGAGCTGACCCGGGCCATACCCAACATGACCGCCGTGGTCCCGGAGCTGAGGCGCAACGGCGATAAACGGCTGGCCCTGGTGAATTCCTTTGATAACGCTCACAACCTGCAAGAGGCGATGGACATCATGTGCGCCAACCTACGATCCCAGCCCAAGGAAGGCAAAGCATAAACGCGGCGGGAGGCATGCGGAGGCGATAAGATGAGCGACGACCTGCTGGTCAAGGGCGTGCGCCGCCTGGAATGGGCGGAGACGCACATGAAAGTGCTCGCAGACATCAGGCAACGCCTGATCGAGGATAAGGCCCTGAAGGGCGTCAAGATCGGCATGGCCCTGCATGTGGAGGCGAAGACCGGGATGCTCGCCGTAACGCTCGCTAGGGCAGGGGCAAAGGTTCGCCTTGCCTCCTGCAATCCCCTTTCCACGGACGACTCCGTGGCCCTCGCCCTCAATGAAAGGTATGGCATCGAGACCTACGCCAAGAAATGGGAGTCCACCGAGGACTACTATGGCAACCTCAACTCGGTCCTGGACATGTCCCCGGACTACGTCATCGACGACGGGGCGGACCTCATCACCATGTTGCACACCGAGCGCACGAACCTCCTGAAGGGGGTGAAGGGCGGGAACGAGGAGACCACCACGGGCGTCATCCGCCTCCGCACCATGGCCAAGGAGGGCAGGTTGAAGTTCCCGGTGATCGCGGTCAATGACGCGCATATGAAGTACCTGTTCGACAACCGTTACGGAACGGGGCAATCTACCTTCGACGGGTTCATGAACGCCACGAACCTGCTCGTCGCTGGCAAGCGCCTGGTCGTGGCCGGATACGGCTGGTGCGGGAAGGGCATCGCCATGCGCGCGAAGGGCCTGGGGGCGAGCGTCATCGTCACCGAGGTCGACCCCATCAGGGCGATCGAGGCCAAGATGGACGGCTTCGAGGTCATGCCCATGCTCGAGGCGGCCAAGGCCGCGGACATCATAATATCCTCGACGGGATGCAAGGACATCATCCGCCTGGAGCATCTCAAGGTCCTCAAGGACGGCTGCGTCATGGGCAACTCGGGGCACTTCGACAACGAGATATCGAAGAAGGCGTTGGAGGAGTACGCTGGCGCCCCCCGGAAGGTGCGCGAGTTCGTGGACGAGTATTCGCTGCCTGGGAAGAGAAGGGCATATCTTCTCAGCGAGGGTAGGCTGATGAACCTGGCCGCAGGACAGGGCCACCCGGTGGAGATCATGGACATGAGCTTCTCCATCCAGGCGCTGGCCATGGAGCACCTGGTCAAGTGCCACGAGGAGCTGAAGCCCCAGGTCTACGAGGTGCCCAAGGAGCTGGACCAATTGGTCGCTAGCATCAAGCTCAGGACCATGGGCGTGCGCATCGATTCCCTGACCAAGGGGCAGATGAGATATCTTTCCAGCTGGCAAGAGGGCACCTGATGAGGCCCTTCCTCTGCGTCTACGGGCACACCAACCTGGACTACATCATGTCCTTGGGGAGGTTCCCGGAGCTGAACACGTCGGTGAACGTGGCGGAGAAGAAGCGCTACTTCGGCGGAACCGCGGCCAACGTGGCCACGATCTCCGCGGCGCTGGGCACGCCGACCGCCCTCTGCTCCTACGTGGGAGCGGACTTCCCCTTCGACTTCCGCGAGCTGATGGAAGCGAAGGGGGTGGACCTGCGCGACCTGGTCGTGGTCGAGGACGAGGAGACGCCCACCGTCTGGGTGATCTCGGACCAGGAGCACAACCAGATCGCTTACGTCTACCAAGGTCCGATGGGGAAGATGGAGGCCCTCCCGCTCCGGATGGGGGCCGCCACCGAGTCGGAATGGGTGCACATCATGACCGGTGGTCCCGGTTACTATCTCCGATTGATGAGGGAATGCAAGCGCCTGGGGAAGAAGGTC
>Ga0209254_10000087_pt1 | contig 56768 bp, 54 predicted proteins | sample FrelakmetDIP11DI_FD_187148 | JGI IMG/M metagenome (GOLD analysis project Ga0209254, IMG submission 187148) | Freshwater lake sediment microbial communities from the University of Notre Dame, USA, for methane emissions studies - DIP11 DI (SPAdes)... | ecosystem: Environmental > Aquatic >...
CATGCGCGAGCGCGCCGCCCGCGCCGGCGGCAGCGTCGCCGTCCGCTCCGCGCCCGGCCAGGGCACGGAGGTCGTTCTCACCCTTGTCGCGGCCGATAGGCAGGCCGCCTGATCCGGAGCTCGACACCATGAACACCCGAGACGCCCAAGGAGCCCGTGCAATGCTCCCCTCCAACGTCGCCTGCGAAGCGGCCGTCGTCCCCACGCCGGTACGCATCGTCGTCATCGACGACCACACGCTGTTCCGCCGCGGCGTCCGCGCGCTGCTGGAGCACGAGGCCGGCTTCGAGATCGCGGGCGACGCCGCCGACCCCGTCGAGGGCGCCAAGCAGGCTGCCGCGGCGCGGCCGGACGTGATCCTGCTCGACCTGCACATGCCCGGCATCAGCGGCGTCGAGGCGATCCCGATCCTCAGGGAGGCCGCCCCCGCCGCGCGCATCGTCATGCTTACCGTTTCGGAGGACGCCGAGGATCTGATGGCCTGCCTGCGCGCGGGGGCGTCGGGCTATCTGCTCAAGAACATCGACGGCGAATTCCTGGTGGACGCCATCCGCCGCGCGGCGTGCGGCGAGTCCGCCATGTCGGCACAGATGACGAGCAAGCTGGTGCGCGAGCTGCACGCCGTGGCGCAGGAAGCCGCCAGCGGCTCGCGCCGGGCGCCGCTTTCGCCGCGCGAGCAGGAGATCCTCACGCTGGTGGCGACCGGATCGAGCAACAAGGAAGTGGCCCGTGCGCTCGGCGTGGCCGAGAGCACGGTGAAGATCCACGTGCAGCACATCCTGAGAAAGCTCGGGCTTTCCAGCCGGGTGCAGGCGGCGGTCTACGCCTCGGAGCACGGGCTGGTGCCCAAAGGCGCCTGACTCGCTGCGACGGCCGCAGCGCGACCGTCGCCCGGTCAGCCCGGCCCGAGGCCGATGGGGGCGGGCGCGAGGCTCACGATGCGCGAGAACAGCGCGGCGCCGTCGAGCTCGTCGGCGTCCGACAGCGGATCCCTGCGCTTGGCGAACGCGGCCTGCGCCTCCTTCCAGTCTTCCGGCGTCAGGTGCTTGCGTGCGAGGGGCATGACCTGGTGCTCCTCGATGCGCATGTGCGCCCAGTAGTTCTCGACAAAGCGCTCGACCGCGGCTGCGAACGCGGGAAACTCCGCCTCGCCGCCGCTTTCGTACCGCAGCAGGTCCTGCTCCAGGTTGCGGATCGCGGCCTCGCCGCCCTCGTGCTGGCGCGCGAGCTCGTCGAGCGCCTCGTCCGCCTCGTGCGTGCGTTTGCGCAGGGCCGCGAACAGGATGGTCTCCTCCTTCGGATGGTGCTCGCGCTCCGGGAAGACATCCAGGTAGTACAGCATCGCGCGCATCACCTTCGGATCGAGGGTCTTGCCCCGCTCCTTGTGCTGGCGGACCAGGTACTGCATGCCGTGGAGCACCGCGCTGATGGCCCGGTGCTCCTCGTAGAACTGCTCGAGCGGATGGTTCATGCGGCTTTTCTCTGGATGGCTGGGATGGGCGCCCCGGCCGCCGGCGCCGCGGCGGCTGCGCCGGCGGCGCTAGCCGCCAGGATACGGCCGACTTCCGCCTGCGTCGACTGCATGGCCTCGGCCACGGCGCCCCAGTAGCGCATCCAGCCTTCCATGTAGACGCGGGTCAGGCCGACCTGGACCGCCATGAGTCCGGGCATGTCGGGCGCTGCGGCGCCATCCACCGCCGCGCGGTGGTTCTCGCCGAGCGTCTCGACGTCGGTGGCGAGCTGGGTCATGCGGATCCGCTCCGCGCCGGCCAGGGCAGCGTTCGCCAGTGCGAGCCAGGTATCGAAGCCGGCCTTGTACAACGCGAGCGCTTGCGGCGGGGCCGCCATCTGGCGCGTCATCGCGGTGAAATCGGGAAATGTGAACGGCGCGAATGCCGTCTGCTGGGTGGTACGCGCATCCATGATGTCCTCCTAGCGTCTACGGGCTCCCTTCCTTGCTACTTTCCCGCGCCGCGCCGCCGGTCGCCTTGACTCACGTCAAAGCCATCCGGAACGGCGGGAAGCCCCCTGCCGAACCGCTGCAGCAGTCGCAAGTCAGAGGTTCGCGCGCACCCACTGCTCCAGCGTCCGGGCATCCACTGCGCCCGACTGCCGCGCCACTTCGCGCCCGTTCCTGAACATGATCACGGTCGGAATGGACCGGATGCCGTACCGGGCCGCCACGTCCTGCGCCGCCTCGGTATCGAGCTTGGCGAACCGCACGCGCGGTGCGAGCGCTGCGGCAACTCGCTCGAAGTGAGGCGCCATCATGCGGCAGGGACCGCACCAGGACGCCCAGAAGTCCACCACCACCGGGAGGTCGCCGCCGACCTGCCGCTCGAAGCCGGCGCTGTCGAGCTCGAGCGGCTGCCGCTCGAGCAGGACCGCGCGGCACTTGCCGCACACCGGGGCCTCCTCCAGACGGGCGGCGGGCACGCGATTGGTCGCGCCGCACCGCGGACAGGGGACGTGCACGGAGTCGTTCATGGCAGTTTCCGCTCGACGGAATGCCGTGAACATGGGGACGACGCGTCCCCGATCAAGCCCGGGCGATGCTCTCCGGGTGGACGAGCACGCGCCCGCGGCCCGCGGCCTTGGCGCGGTAGAGCGCCTCGTCCGCGCGGGCCATGGCCGCTTCGGGACCCTGCTCGGGCGCGAGCTGCGCCACGCCGAAGGTCCCCGAAACGCGGAAACGCGCGCCGGCCACGTCGATCTCGGTGCCGCGCAGGCCGTGCAGGCAGCGCTCCAGCCCGGTCGCCGCGGCCTGCGCGGTCGTGCCGGGAAACAGCATGCAGAACTCGTCCCCGCCCACGCGCGCCACCACGTCCTCGGTGCGCAGCGTCTGGGTGAGCACGGCGACGAACGCGCGCAGCGCGGTGTCGCCGGCGGCATGACCGTAGCGGTCGTTCACGCCCTTGAAGTAATCGAGATCAGCCACCGCCACGGCGAGCGGCAGCTTCGAGCGCCGCGCCCTGCTCGCCTCGGCTAGCAGGCGCCGCTCCAGGTAGCGGCGGTTGAAGGCGCCGGTCAGCGGGTCCACGGTCGCCTGGCGCTCGAGCTCATCGCGCTGGCTGCGCCGCGCGGTGATGTCCGCGAACGAGCATACGGCACCGACCAGCGCCAGCGTCTCCCCGTCGGCCAGGGCGCGAACGCTGACCGACAGCCAGCGCTCGATGCCCTCGGCGGTGCGCGCCGGCAGCTCGATGCCGCGGCGCGAGCGCAGGTCGACCAGCGTCTCCACGACCGGGTGCAACCGCGGCGCGGGCGTGGCGGGTGCCACCGGGTCGGGGTCGGCCGCGGGCGCGTTGCCCGCGCCTGCGGGCCCGGCGTCGCCGGCGCCCCAGATCCATTCGCGGATCGCCGCCTCGGTGCTGAACAGGCGCAGCGCGGCGGTGTTGACGGTGGTGATGCGGCCCTTGTCGTCGAGGAGCACCACGCCTTCCTCGACACCCTCCATCACCGCGCGATGGCGCAGCTTCAGGGCCTGCAACTCGTGGCGCGCGCGCGTGAGCTCGCGCACCGCGATCGCGAGGTCGGTCTCCCAGACCGGCTGCGGTGCGGATACGACCAGGGCGGAGTCGCTACTGCCCCATTCGTTCATGGCGTTGATCCGAATCGTGTTGTTGTGGTGTCCGACGATCTTAGTCCTGCTCGGGCCGCGGGCGAGCGCGGCATGCGCCCGGGAGCGGGACTATTCAACGTCCGCGCCATACGCCGACCGGCGGATGCCCCCTCCTACTGTCGAGGGATCGCCACCTACCCCTTCCGCCGCGTGCCGGACCGACCTCCGGTGAATGGGCTTTACCCCACTCGCCGACCAGAATGGCCCCATGGTCCAACGAGGAGAGGGGCAATGAACGCCGAGAAACACAAGGGGGGAGACCTCGTGCTCGACGCGGGCGACGTGCATCCGCCGCCCGGCCGTGGAGTGCGCTCGCAGAAATACAAGGCGATCTCGGTGCTGATCGTCAGCACCCTGGCGTTCACCGCGTGCTTCATGGTCTGGATGATGTTCGGCGTCATCGGTATCCCGATCAAGAAGGAGCTCGGGCTCTCGGCCACCGAGTTCGGCATCCTCACCGCAACGCCGGTGCTCACCGGCTCGCTGATCCGCGTGCCGCTGGGCATGTGGACCGACAAGTTCGGCGGCCGCATCGTGATGTTCGTGCTGATGCTGGCCTGCGTCGTCCCCATCTACCTGATCTCGTACGCGACCGAGTACTGGCAGTTCCTGGTGCTGGGCCTCTTCGTCGGCCTGGCCGGCGGCTCGTTCTCCGTCGGCACGCCTTACGTCGCGCGCTGGTTCGACCGCAAGCACCAGGGCTTCGCGATGGGCGTGTACGGCGCCGGCAACTCCGGAGCGGCGGTGAACAAGTTCGTCGCGCCCGCCCTGCTGGTCGCGTTCGGCTGGGTGCTCGTGCCGGAGGTGTACGCGGCCGTCCTTCTCGGCACCGCGATCCTGTTCTGGCTGTTCAGCTACCACGACCCACGCCACTGCGTCGATTCCAAGGTCACCTGGAAGGAGCAGCTCGTGGCGCTCAAGGATCCCAACGTCTGGAAGTACTGCCAGTACTACTCCATCGTGTTCGGCGGCTATGTCGCGCTTTCCCTGTGGATGGTGCAGTACTACGTCGGCGAGTACGGCCTCGATATCCGCGTGGCGGCCCTGCTTGCCGCGTGCTTCTCGCTGCCGGGAGGCGTGCTGCGCGCAGCCGGCGGCTGGCTGTCGGACAAGTACGGCGCGCACAGCGTCACCTGGTGGGTGATGTGGGCGAGCTGGATCGCGCTGTTCCTGCTCTCGTACCCGCAGACCGACATGACCATCCAGACCATCAACGGGCCGAAGACCTTCCACGTCGGCCTCAACGTCTGGGTCTTCACCGCGCTCATGGCGGTGGTCGGCGTCGCGTGGGCATTCGGCAAGGCGTCGGTGTTCAAGTACATCGCCGACGAGTACCCGCACAACATCGGCGTCATCTCGGGGATCGTCGGCCTCGCCGGCGGTCTGGGCGGCTTCCTGCTGCCGATCATGTTCGGAATCCTGCAGGACCTCACCGGCATCCGCTCCACCGCGTTCATGCTGATGTACGCCGTGGTGTGGGTGTCGCTCATCTGGATGTACTGGACCGAAGTGCGCAAGGCCGAGGTGATGGGTCCGCGCGCCAAGGCATTCAGCCTCAAGGGCTAAGGGGATTCACCATGGCAACGCTGCAAGGCACGACTGGCGCGGGCGTCGCGCGCCCCGCGACCGGCGCGGACATCGCCGACTGGCGGCCGGAGGACGAGGCGTTCTGGGAATCGACCGGCAGGCGCATCGCCTACCGCAACCTCGCGATCTCGGTTCCCGCCCTGCTCTGCGGCTTCGCCGTGTGGGGCATGTGGGGAATCATAACGGTGCAGATGCTGAACCTCGGTTTTCCGTTCACGCAGGCCGAGCTGTTCACGCTGACCGCGATCGCGGGCATTTCCGGCGCCACCATGCGCATCCCGGCGTCGTTCTTCATCCGGCTCGCCGGCGGCCGCAACACCATCTTCCTCACCACGGCCATGCTGCTCGCGCCGGCGATCGGCACCGGTATCGCGTTGCAGCACCGGGACTGGCCGCTGTGGGCGTTCCAGCTCATGGCCCTCTGGTCGGGCGTCGGCGGCGGCAACTTCGCCAGCTCGATGTCCAACATCAGCACGTTCTTCCCCAAGCGGCTGCAGGGCACGGCGCTCGGCATCAACGCCGGCGTCGGCAACTTTGGCGTCACCACCATGCAGATCGTGATCCCGCTGGTGATGACCATGGGCCTCTTCGGCGCCCTGGGCGGCGAGTCGATGAAGCTCCTGAAGGACAGCGGGTGGATCTTCGGCAAGATTCCCGCAGGCACTCCGACCTGGATCCAGAACGCGGGCTTCGCCTGGGTGCTGTCGCTGGTGCCCCTCTCCATCCTGTGCTGGTTCGGGATGAACAATCTCAAGACGGTCTCGCCCAACACCGGCAACCCGGTCGTCGCCTTCCTGAAGATCACCTACCTCTACACCCTCGCGTTCGCGCCGGCGATCCTGGGCCTGTACCTCTACCTGCCCAAGCCCACCGGCCTCGGCCTGATCAGCATGTGGGTGGCGATCCCGCTCGACGTGGCGAGCGCGCTGCTGGTGATGCGCCTGGCGGCCTTCGGGGAAATGAAGGAGGGCATCCGCAAGCAGTTCGCCATCTTCCGCGACAAGCACACCTGGTCGATGACGCTGCTCTATATCGTCACCTTCGGCTCGTTCATCGGCTTCTCTATGGCGCTGCCCCTGGCGATCACGGTGATCTTCGGCTTCAGCCACGTGCCGGACGCCGCCGGCGTGATGACGCACACCACCAGGAACCCGAACGCGCCCTCGGCCTTCACCTACGCGTGGATCGGCCCGTTCGTCGGCGCCGCGATCCGGCCGATCGGCGGCTGGATATCCGACAAGCTCGGCGGCTCCATCGTCACGCAGGTGATCTCGGTGGTGATGGTCGTTGCGGCGGTCGCGGCGGGCTACGTGATGATGCTCGCCTACCAGTCGCCGACGCCCGAGCAGTACTTCTTCCCGTTCCTCGGCCTGTTCCTGGTGCTGTTCGCCGCCTCGGGCATCGGCAACGGCTCGACGTTCCGCACCATCGGCGTGATCTTCGATCGCCAGCAGGCCGGCCCGGTGCTCGGCTGGACTTCGGCGATCGCCGCATACGGCGCGTTCGTCGCGCCGATCGTGATCGGCGAGCAGATCAAGGCCGCCACGCCGCAGTACGCGATGTACGGGTTCGCGATCTTCTACGCCCTCTGCCTGGTGCTCAACTGGTGGTTCTATCTCCGGAAGAACGCCTACGTGAAGAACCCCTGAGCGCCACGCCCGCCCCAACGCCATGACCGCCGCCACCCTGTGACCACGACGACCTATTGGGAACCCGAGGACCGCGCCTTCTGGGCGCGGGAGGGCGCGCGCATCGCGCGCCGCAACCTCGTGACCTCTTCGGCGGCGCTCGCGATGGCGTTCGCGGTCTGGATGATCTGGAGCGTGGCGGTGGTCTACCTGCCGCGCCTGGGCTTCACCTTCACCACCAACCAGCTCTTCTGGCTGGCGGCAGCGCCGGGGCTCGCCGGCGCGGTGCTGCGGCTGTTCTTCGCCTTCATGGTCCCGATCTTCGGCGGCCGCACCTGGACCATGGTCTCCACGCTCGCTCTCCTCGTGCCCACGGTGGGCCTCGGGTTGGCGGTGCAGGACCCGGCGACGAGCTATCCCACGTTCCTCCTGCTCGCGCTGTCGGCGGGCATCGGCGGCGGCAACTTCGCCTCCAGCGTGTCGAACATCAGCATGCTCTATCCCGGCAGCCGGCGCGGCGCGGCGCTGGGCTGGAACGCCGGCGTCGGCAACCTCGGTGTCTGCATCGCCCAGCTCGTGGTGCCGATGGCCGTGGGCGCGAGCCTGTTCGGCATGCTGGGCGGCGAGCCGCAGCATCTCGCCGACGAGGGCGGCGGCGCGGAGATCTGGCTGCAGAACGCGGGCTTCGCGTGGGTCGTGCCCATCCTCGCCGTCGCGCTCGCGGCCTGGCTCACCATGAGCGACGTGCGGGTGCGCGGCTCCTTCGCGGAGCAGAGCGTCGTGTTCGTGCGCCGGGACACCTGGCTGCTGGCGTGGCTCTACCTGGGCACATTCGGCTCGTTCGCGGGCTTCGCCGCCGCGTTTCCCCTGCTCGTCGAGCGCGAGCTCGACGGTGCGCTCCCGCCGGCCCTCGCCTTCGTCGGGCCCCTGCTCGCGGCGCTCGCCCGCCCGCTCGGCGGCTGGCTGGCGGACCGGCGCGGCGGCGCCTGCGTGGCGCTCGCCTCGTTCGTCGCCCTCGCCGCGGCGACGCTCGCGCTCATCGTGGTCGGCCCCGGCGGCGACGCGCAGCCCGGCCCCGCGCCCTTCCTCGCGCTCTTCGCGGTGCTGTTCGTCGCGAGCGGCGTCGGCAACGGCGCGGTGTTCCAGATGATCCCCGCGGTGTTCGTCGCCGGGCGCCGCAGGGCGCTCGCGCACGCGCCGCAGGCCGCCGAGCAGGCCATGCGCGAGGGCACCCTCGAGGGCGCCGCGGCGCTCGGCCTCGCCTCCGGCATCGCCGCGCTCGGCGGCTTCTTCATCCCCAAGATGTACGGGACCGCCGCCGTCGCGGGCAGCGCCTCGTACGCCCTGTATCCCTTCCTGCTCTTCTATGCCACGTGCGTGACGGTCACCTGGTGGTGCTACGTCCGGCGCGGCGCCATCTCGATTCACCCACAACGAGGTTCGCGATGAGTCATTTCCTCGACCGCCTGACGTTCTTCACCCAGCCCAAGGCGGAATTCTCCGGCGGCCACGGCGTCGTCACCCGCGAGGACCGCACCTGGGAGGACGGCTACCGCAAGCGCTGGCAGCACGACAAGATCGTGCGCTCGACCCACGGCACCAACTGCACCGGGTCGTGCAGCTGGAAGATCTACGTCAAGGGCGGCGTCGTCACCTGGGAGACGCAGCAGACCGACTACCCGCGCACGCGCCCGGACCTGCCCAACCACGAGCCGCGCGGCTGCTCGCGCGGCGCGTCGTACTCCTGGTACCTCTACAGCGCGAACCGCGTGAAGTATCCGCTGGTGCGCGGGCGGCTGCTGCGCATGTACCGCGAGGCGCGCAAGACGCAGGACCCGGTGGGCGCGTGGACGTCCATCGTCGAGGACGCGCAGAAGGCGCGCGAGTACAAGTCAACGCGCGGGATGGGCGGCTTCGTGCGCTCCACCTGGGAGGAGGTGACCGAGATCGTCGCCGCTGCCAACGTGTACACGGTGAAGAAGTACGGCCCCGACCGGGTCATCGGCTTCTCGCCGATTCCCGCGATGTCGATGGTGTCCTACGCAGCGGGCAGCCGCTACCTCTCGCTGATCGGCGGCGTGTCCATGAGCTTCTACGACTGGTACTGCGACCTGCCGCCCTCCAGCCCGCAGACCTGGGGCGAGCAGACCGACGTGCCCGAGTCGGCCGACTGGTACAACTCGACCTTCATCGTGGCGTGGGGCTCGAACGTCCCGCAGACGCGTACCCCGGACGCGCACTTCTTCACCGAGGTGCGCTACAAGGGCGCCAAGATCGTCGCGGTGACGCCGGACTACGCGGAAGTCTCCAAGCTCGCCGACCTCTGGCTGCATCCCAAGCAGGGCACCGACGCGGCGCTCGCGATGGCGATGGGCCACGTGATCATGAAGGAGTTCCACCTCGACAAGCCGTCGGCCTACTTCACCGACTACGCGCGCCGCTACACCGACCTGCCGATGCTGGTGCGCCTGGCGAAGCACGGCAGCGGCTACGTCGCCGACCGCTTCCTGCGCGCCTCCGACTTCGCCGACAAGCTCGGGCAGGCCAACAACCCCGAGTGGAAGACCGTCGCTTTCGACGAGTTCTCCGGCCGGGTCGTCGCCCCGCATGGCGCCATCGGCTACCGCTGGGGGCAGCAGGTCGGCGGCGACCTCGGCAAGTGGAACCTCGAGGAGAAGGAGGGCGGCGGCGCGGAAACCAAAGTGCGCCTGTCGCTGATCGACGTGCGCGACGACGTCGCGCCGGTGGCGTTCCCCTACTTCGGCGGCGTCGCCCCGGACCAGTTCCGCGCCAACGACCAGGGCTCCGACGTCGCGGTGCGCAACGTCCCGGTGAAGCGCGTGCAGACGGCCGAGGGGGAGATCCTGGTCGCGACCGTGTTCGACCTCGCCGCAGCCAACTACGGCATCGACCGGGGTCTGGGCGGCGGCAACGTGGCGAAGACCTACGACGACAACGTCCCCTACACGCCGAAGTGGCAGGAGACCATCACGGGGGTGAAGGCCGAGGACATCGTCACCGTCGCGCGCCAGTTCGCCGACAACGCCGACAAGACCCAGGGCAAGTCGATGGTGATCATCGGCGCGGCGATGAACCACTGGTTCCACTGCGACATGAACTACCGCGGCATCATCGCGATGCTCATGCTGTGCGGCTGCGTGGGCAAGTCCGGCGGCGGCTGGTCGCACTACGTCGGCCAGGAGAAGCTGCGGCCGCAGACCGGCTGGACTGCGCTCGCCTTCGCGCTCGACTGGCACCGCCCGCCGCGCCAGCAGAACTCCACCTCGTTCTTCTACGCCCACACCGACCAGTGGCGCTACGAGAAGCTCGGCGTGCGCGAGATCCTCTCGCCGCTCGCCGACCCGAAGCAGTTCTCCGGCACCCTCATCGACTACAACGTCCGCGCGGAGCGCATGGGCTGGTTGCCCTCGGCACCGCAACTCGGAATCAATCCCATCGAGCTCTGCAAGGCGGCCGAAAGGGCCGGCATGGACCCCAAGGACTACGCGGTCAAGGCGCTGAAAGACGGCAGCCTCAAGCTCGCCTGCGAGGATCCGGACAACCCGGCGAACTTCCCGCGGAATCTCTTCGTCTGGCGCTCCAACCTGCTTGGCTCATCGGGCAAGGGCCACGAGTACTTCCTGCACCACCTGCTCGGCACGTCGCACGGCCTGCAGGGCAAGGACCTCGGCAGCTTCGGCGGCGAGCGGCCCCAGGAGGTGGTCTGGCACGAGCAGGCGCCCACCGGCAAGCTCGACCTGCTCGTGACGCTCGACTTCCGCATGTCGACCACCTGCCTGTACTCGGACATCGTCCTGCCGACGGCGACCTGGTACGAGAAGAACGACCTCAACACCTCCGACATGCACCCGTTCATCCACCCGCTGTCGGCGGCCGTCGATCCGGCCTGGGAGGCGCGCAGCGACTGGGAGATCTACAAGGGCATTGCGCGGAAGTTCTCCGAGGTCGCGGTGGGCCATCTCGGCGTGGAGAAGGAGCTCGTGCTCACGCCGCTGATGCACGACACGCCCGCGGAGCTCGCCCAGGCGCTCGAGGTGCGCGACTGGAAGCGCGGGGAATGCGAACTCGTGCCCGGCAAGACTGCGCCGGCGATGACCGTGGTGGAGCGCGATTTCCCGAACACGTACAGGAAGTTCACCGCGCTCGGCCCCCTGATGAGCAAGGTCGGCAACGGCGGCAAGGGAATCTCCTGGAACACCGAGACGGAGGTGAAGAATCTCGGCGACCTCAACTACCGCGTCACCGAGGAGGGCATCACCAAGGGGCTGCCCCGCATCGAGACCGACATCGACGCGGCCGAGACCATCCTGATGCTCGCCCCGGAGACCAACGGCGAGGTCGCGGTGAAGGCGTGGGAGGCGCTGTCCAAGGCGACGGGCCGGGAGCACGCGCACCTCGCGCACACCAAGGAGGACGAGAAGCTGCGCTTCCGCGACCTGCAGGCGCAGCCCCGCAAGATCATCTCCAGCCCGACCTGGAGCGGCATCGAGTCCGAGCACGTCTCCTACAGCGCGGGCTGGACCAACGTCCACGAGCTGATCCCCTGGCGCACGCTGACAGGGCGACAGCAGTTCTACCAGGACCACAAGTGGATGCTGGGCTTCGGCGAGGGCCTGGTGACCTACCGCCCGCCGGTGGATCTCAAGACCATCGAGCCGGTGAAGGGCATGAAGGGCAACGGCAACCCCGAGATCGTCCTCAATTTCATCACGCCGCACCAGAAGTGGGGCATCCACTCCACCTACACCGACAACCTGCTGATGCTGACGCTGAACCGCGGCGGACCTGTGATCTGGCTGTCGGAGAACGACGCGAAGCGCGCCGGCATCGAGGACAACGACTGGGTGGAGCTCTACAACGTCAACGGCGCGATCGCCGCCCGCGCGGTGGTGAGCCAGCGGGTGAACGACGGCATGCTGATGATGTACCACGCGCAGGAGAAGATCGTGAACACCCCCGGATCGGAAATCACCGGCCAGCGCGGCGGCATCCACAACTCGGTGACCCGCATCGTGGTGAAGCCCACGCACATGATCGGCGGCTACGCCCAGCAGTCGTACGGCTTCAACTACTACGGGACGATAGGCACCAACCGCGACGAGTTCGTGGTGGTCCGCAAGATGAACAAGGTCGATTGGCTCGACACGCCGGCCGAGCAAGGAGCCCAGTCATGAAAGTACGCGCACAGATCGGCATGGTCCTCAACCTCGATAAGTGCATCGGCTGTCACACCTGCTCGGTCACCTGCAAGAACGTCTGGACCAACCGCGAGGGTATGGAGTACGCCTGGTTCAACAACGTGGAGACCAAGCCGGGCATCGGCTATCCGAAGGAGTGGGAGAACCAGCGCCGCTGGAACGGCGGCTGGGTCCGCAAGCCCTCCGGGAAGATCGAGCCCAGGCAGGGCGGCAGGCTCTCCATCCTGATGAAGATCTTCGCCAACCCCAACCTGCCGCAGATCGACGATTACTACGAGCCTTACACGTTCGACTACGAGCACCTGCACCATGCGCCGGAGATGAAGGCCTCGCCGGTGGCGCGCCCGCGCTCGCTCATCACCGGGCAGCGCATGGAGAAGATCGAGTGGGGCCCGAACTGGGAGGAGATCCTGGGCGGCGAGTTCGCCAAGCGCTCGAAGGACGCGAACTTCGAGGACATGCAGAAGGAGATGTACGGGCAGTTCGAGAACACCTTCATGATGTACCTGCCGCGCCTGTGCGAGCATTGCCTGAATCCGACCTGCGTGGCCTCCTGTCCGTCCGGCTCGATCTACAAGCGCGAGGAGGACGGCATCGTCCTCATCGACCAGGACAAGTGCCGCGGCTGGCGCATGTGCGTGTCCGGCTGCCCGTACAAGAAGATCTACTACAACTGGGCGACCGGCAAGGCCGAGAAGTGCATCTTCTGCTACCCGCGCATCGAGGTGGGCCAGCCGACGGTGTGCTCGGAGACCTGCGTGGGCCGCATCCGCTACCTCGGCGTGCTGCTCTACGACGCGGACCGCATCGAGGAGGCGGCGTCCGTCGCCGACCCGAAGAGCCTCTACAAGGCGCAGCTCGGCATCTTCCTCGACCCGGAGGCCCCGGAGGTGATCGAGCAGGCGCGCCGCGACGGCGTACCCGAGCCCTGGCTGCAGGCCGCCCGCCGCTCGCCGGTCTACAAGATGGCGATGGAGTGGAAGGTCGCGCTGCCGCTGCACCCAGAGTACCGCACGCTGCCGATGGTCTGGTATGTGCCGCCGCTGTCGCCCATCTCGGCCGCGTCGAATTCCGGCGAGCTCGGCACGTTCGGCGAGCTGCCCGACGTACGCAGCCTGCGCATCCCGCTGCGCTACCTCGCCAACCTGCTCACCGCGGGCGACGAGACGCCGGTCGCCGAAGCGCTGGAGCGCATGCTCGCGATGCGGGCGTACATGCGCGACCGCCACGTCGAGGGCCGCGAGAACGAGGCAGTGCTGAAGCAGGTGGGCATGAGCGCGGTGGAGGTCGAGGAGATGTACCGCTACATGGCGATCGCCAACTACGAGGACCGCTTCGTGATCCCCACCACGCACCGCGAGTATGCCGAGAACGCGTACGAACTGCGCGGCGGCTGCGGGTTCTCCTTCGGCAACAGCTGCTCGGACGGCCAGACGGAGATGAGCCTCTTCGGCGGCAAGAAGAAGGTCATTCCCATCAAGGAGACGGCTTGATCATGATCGCACTCAAGGCACTCGCCGCCCTGCTCGCCTACCCCTCCGAGGCGCAGATCGAGGCGCTGGCCGAGATCCGCGCGGCGCTCGCTGCGGAGAAGCGCATCCCGCGCGAGGTCCAGCGGCAACTCGCGGCGCTCGCGGACGAGCTCGCCGCCGCCGACCTCCTGGAGGCGCAGGAGGCGTACGTCGCGCTGTTCGACCGCGGCCGCGCGACCTCGCTGCATCTCTTCGAGCACGTCCACGGCGACTCGCGCGACCGCGGCCAGGCGATGGTCGACCTCAAGGACGTCTACGCGCGTACCGGCCTGGAGCTCGCCGCGAACGAGCTGCCCGACTATCTGCCGGTGGTCCTCGAGTACCTCTCCACCCGGCCCTACGACGAGATCCGCGACATGCTCGGCGACTGCGCGCACATCCTGCGAGCGATCGGCGAGGCCCTTGCCCGGCGCCGTGCCCCGCACGCCGCCGTCTTCGGCGCCCTGCTGGCGATCGTCGGCGAGGCCGGCCTCGGCAACGTCGAGGGACCGGCGCCCTCCGCCGTCGAGGAAGACAAGGCGCTGGACGAGGAGTGGGTCGACCAGCCGGTGTTGTTCGGGCTCGGGTGCGGAGACGCGCGGCAGAATTCACCGCAGCCGGTCAAGTTCGTCAGAAAAGTTGCCTAGGAAAGGCCTTGGCCATGCAAAGCTACCTGCATCAGTTCTTCTTCGGGTACTACCCCTACATCTGCCTGATGGTGTTCTTCATCGGGAGCTGGGTGCGCTTCGACCGCGAGCAATACACGTGGAAGAGCGACTCCTCGCAGCTCCTGCGCCACGGCCAGCTCCGCCTGGGGTCGAACCTCTTCCACATCGGCATCCTGGGCATTTTCTTCGGCCACCTGGTCGGGCTGCTCACCCCGGCGGCGGTCTGGCACGCCATCGGCGTCAGCGCGCCAGCCAAGCAGCTCCTCGCGATCGTGGCCGGCGGCATCGCCGGCGCGCTCTGCCTGGCCGGCCTGCTGATCCTGATGCACCGGCGCATGACCGACCCGCGCGTGCGCACGACCAGCCGCGGCCGCGACATCGTCGTGCTGGTGCTGTTCCTCGCGCAGGTGGCGCTCGGCCTGCTGTCGATCACGGTGTCGATGCAGCACCGCGACGGCGCGGAGATGCTGGTGCTGATGGACTACGTGCAGCGCATCGCGACCTTCCGCGGCGGCGCCGCCGACCTGGTCGCGGACGCGCACTGGATCTTCAAGGCGCACCTCGTGCTCGGCTTCACCATCTTTCTGGTCTTCCCGTTCACGCGGCTGGTGCACATCTGGAGCGGCTTCGCGTCGGTCTTCTACGTGCTGCGGCCCTACCAGGTGGTGAGGACACGATGAGCACCGTCAACGGCGTCGAGGTTCCCGACCGCGCGGCCGCGGTCCGCGAGTTGCTGCGCCAGCGCGCGGTGGCCGCGGGCCTGCTCGACGCGGGCGCGGGGGAGGACTTCGTGAACGAGGCGATCGAGGCGCTGCTGGAGCGCGAGGTGCGCACGCCGGAGCCGGACGAGGCGGAGTGCCGCCGCTGGTACGACGCGCAACCGGAAGCGTTCCGCTCCGGCGATCTCGTGTTCGTGCGCCACATCCTGTTCGCGGTCACGCCCGGCGTGCCGGTCGAAGCGCTGCGCCGCAAGGCCGAGGAGACGCTGCATGCGCTACGGAAGGACCCGGAGCGCTTCGCCGAGCTCGCGGCGGAGCTGTCCAACTGCCCGTCCGGGCAGCAGGGCGGCGCCCTCGGACAGCTCTCGCGCGGCGAGTCGGTGCCCGAGTTCGAGCGCGAGGTGTTCGCCGGCGGCGACACGGGCCTCCTGCCGCGGCTGGTCAACACGCGCTACGGCTTCCATGTCGTCGCCGTGGAAGGACGCGTCGAGGGCCGCGTGCTGCCGTTCGAGGCGGTGCGCGACACGATCGCCCTGCGTCTCACCGCCACGGTCGCGGAGCACGCCCTGCAGCAGTACGTGCAGGTGCTCGCCGGGCAGGCAGAGCTCGAGGGCGTGGACCTGGGTGCCGCCGCGAGCCCGCTGTTGCAGTAGCCATGCCCGACGAGATCGTCTCGCGGCTGCGGCGCTTCCACACCCGATTCTTTCCGCGCTTCCGGCGCGAGTTCCGCGAGCTGGCGGAGGGCGGGCAGCATCCGACCGCCCTGTTCATCGGGTGCTCCGACTCGAGGCTGGTGCCCTACCTACTGACCGGATCGGGGCCGGGCGAGCTCTTCATCGTGCGCAACGTGGGCAACTTCGTGCCGCCCTACGACGCGTCGATGGGCTATCACGGCACGGCGGCGGCGGTGGAGTTCGCGGTCCTCAACCTGAACGTGCGCGACATCATCGTGTGCGGCCACAGCCACTGCGGCGCGGTCAAGGCGATGTACGCGGACCCGAACCCGGACACGCCGCACATCAACCGCTGGCTGGACCTCGGGCGCGACGCGGTGCTGCCGGTGCAGGTCACCGAGGAAGCGCTCCGCCGGACCGAGCAGCGTTCCATCGTCCTGCAGCTCGAGCGGCTGCTCGCCTATCCGATGGTGGCGAAGCGCGTGGAGGAAGGCCGCATCGGCCTGCACGGCTGGCATTACGTGATCGAGGACGGTCAGGTGTTGGTGCTGGACGTGGCCTCGGGCGAGTTCCGGCCGGCGGACACCCCACCCCCCGACGCCGATACGGATCAGGCACTCCACCAGCTCCAGTAGCCGCGGGAGCCTCGTGCCGGCCTTCGCGACGGCGCCGGCGGTCCTTGCTCGCCACTTCGCCGTCGCGCCGGGCAAGGGTATGGTACCGGTCTGGGCGCCGCACAGCGAGCGCAAAAAAAGAGGCGGAATGCTATCGCCCATTCATCATGGGCTCCCGCGATTCCGCCCAACACCAGGAGTAAGCCCATGGTGCCAGCCGACGCAGGCGGGGCTCTGATCTAGATCAAACGCCCGCCGACGCCGCGATCCGCCGGGCGGGAATGCTCAGTGGAGGTCCAGAGCGCGGCACTTGAGATCGTCCAAGGACACGAAGTGCAGCGCGTTCTCGTGCGTCGCGGCCAGCACCACGGGGGGCGCGACGCCGGCCTCGAAGGCCTCGCGCCAGCGGGACGCGCAGAGACACCACTTGTCTCCGGGCTTCAGCCCGGGAAAGCCGAAGGCCGGCACCGGAGTGACGAGGTCGTTGCCGCGCGAGCGGCTGAACTCGAGGAACTCGGCGGTGACTTGCGCGCACACGACGTGGGTGCCGAGGTCCTGCGGGCCGGTCTCGCAGGACCCGGTGCGGAAAAAGCCGGTCATGGGCGAGGTGCAGCAGGTCGCGAGCGGGCCGCCGAGCACGTTGCGGACCGGGATTTCGCCTTTGGACATCACGCTCTCCGTGGTTGACCGGGCACAGGGGGCCTCAACGCGCCAGCGCCGCGTCGGAGACGAACGGGTTGTCGGCGCGCTCTTCCCCGAAAGTCGACGTGGGGCCGTGACCCGGCACGAACGTGATGTCGTCGCCGAGCGGCCACAGCTCCGTGGTGATCGAGCGGATCAGCGTCGCATGGTCCCCGCGCGGGAAGTCGGTACGGCCGATGGAGCCCTGGAACAGCACATCGCCGACGAACGCGATGCGCTCGCCACGATGGAAGAACACCACGTGGCCCGGGGTGTGGCCGGGACAGTGCTTGACCTCGAAGACGAGTTCGCCGACCGTCACCGTATCGCCGCCGGCAAGCCAGCGGTCGGGCGTGAACGACTCGAGGCGCGGAAAGCCGAAACGGACGCTCTGCTCGGGAAGCTGGTCGATCCAGAAGCGGTCGTCGACGTGCGGCCCCTCGACGGGCAGCCCCAGGCGCGCCTGCAGCTCGGCGGTGCCCCCGCAGTGGTCGATGTGCCCGTGCGTCAGCAGGATCTTCTCCAGGGTCGCCCCGGAGCGGCGCACGGCCTCCAGCAGGGCGTCGAGATCGCCGCCGGGATCGACCAGCGCGCAGCGGCCGGTGGTCTCGCACACGACGAGCGAGCAGTTCTGCTGGAACGGGGTGACGGGAATGACGCCGACCTTCACGGGGCACCTGGTGCGCAACAAGGCCGCGAGTGTCGGCGGCCCGCGGCCGCCGGTCAAGCGTCCGGGTCTCCCGGCCGGCGGTAAGGCTCGAAAGTCCACTCCATCTCGATACGCCCCTGCTCGTCCTCAACGCGCACGCGCGCCGGACGATGCGCCTCCGCCCAGCTCTTGGCGTAGTTGATGGCGACGTGCTTGTCGGAGAAGGTGTGGCTCTGGGTGCCGCCGACAGATGCCACCTGCCAGCCGAAAACGGGCCCGGGATAGACGACGAACAGCGGAAAGTCCGTTTGCATGGCGATTTGGCGGTGTCGGAGCGGAACTTTGCCCGAATGGCGGAACGGCAGGACCATACTTCGCATGCCGATCGTGCAATCGTTCCTGTCAAGGCACCAGGATTTCGTGCCGGTCGCCGATCTGTCAATGCGCCACGGGGTAGCGGGGCGCCTTGCGCGAAGGCCGGGCTGCCGGTGACGACGGCCCAGGGGACGCAGCCGTCCGAGTTCGCCGTGCGAATCCGCCGCTCGCCGGCCCGGCGTTGTTCCGGCCACCGAAGTACGCGGCTAGCGCAGGCTCGCGTTGATCCCCGCGAGCGCCTTCGAGCCCGGGCAGAGTTCGGCGTCGCCGAGCGCGTTGAGCGGCGTGCCCACGGTGTTCAGGCTCGCGTGCAGGTCGTCCGCCTCCGGGTCTACGTACAGCAGGCCGGTCACGATCTCGCCTGCGTGGGCCCGCGAATGCAGGTAGTGCATGGCGGCGAGCCGGTCGTAGGGATCGTAGTCCTCGTCGAGCTTGCGCAGCCGGATCACCGAGCCGTCGTGCTGCACGATCTCGCGGACGGTGCCGGGCGCGTACTCCGCGGTGATCGGCTCTCGCGACGGCATGAAGTCGAGCCGGTTCACCGCCTCGTTGTGCTCGCGCACGTAGTCGTAGCTCTTGGTCGAGCCGGCGTGGTTGTTGAAGGCCACGCAGGGGCTGATCACGTCGATGAACGCGGCGCCCTTGTGCTCCACGGCGGCCTTGATGAGCGGCACCAGCTGCTCCTTGTCGCCGGAGAAGCTGCGCGCGACGAAGGTGGCGCCCAGCTGCATCGCGATGCCGACCATGTCGATCGCGCTGTCGGTATTGACCGCGCCGCGCTTGGACTTGGAGCCGCGGTCGGCGGTGGCCGAGAACTGCCCCTTGGTGAGTCCGTAGACGCCGTTGTTCTCGACGATGTAGACCATGTTGACGCCGCGCCGCATGGAGTGCGCGAACTGGCCGAAGCCGATCGATGCGGAGTCGCCGTCGCCGGACACGCCGAGGTAGATCAGGTCGCGGTTGGCGAGGTTGGCGCCGGTGAGCACCGAGGGCATGCGGCCGTGCACGCTGTTGAAGCCGTGCGACTGGCCGAGGAAGTACGTCGGCGTCTTGGACGAACAGCCGATGCCGGAGAGCTTGGCGACGCGGTGCGGCGGCACCGCGAGCTCGAAGAACGCCTGGATGATCGCCGCGCTGATGGAGTCGTGCCCGCAGCCGGCGCACAGCGTCGAGACCGGCCCCTCGTAGTCGCGCCGGGTGTAGCCCAGCGCGTTGGTCGGAAGGCCGGGGTGGTGGAGCTTGGGTTTGGCGAGGTAGGTCATTGCTTGGCGACCTTCTTGAGCGGCGCGACGTTCAGCGCGGAGAGTTTTTCCGAGATCTCGCGCATGATGTAGCGCGCGGTGATCGGCGTGCCGTCGTAGTGCAGCACCGGCATGAGCTTGGCCGGATCGATCACGCACTCGTTCACCAGCAGCGAGCGAAGCTGGGCGTCGCGGTTCTGCTCCACCACGAACACGTGCTCGCGCTCGGCGATGAACTCGGCGACCTCGTCGTGGAACGGGAAGGCGCGGATGCGCATCGCGTCGACCTGGATGCCATTCGCCGCCAGCGCCTCGAGCGCCTCGTCCATGGAGGGCGCCGTGGAGCCGTAGTAGATGACGCCGGCGCGCGCCGGGTGGGCGCCGGCGCGGACGAGCGGCCGCGGCACGATGTCCTTCGCGGTCTCGAACTTGCGCAGCAGGCGCTGCATGTTGTCGACGTAGTCGGGCCCGGCCTCGCTGTAGCGCGCGTAGCGGTCCTTGGTGGTGCCGCGGGTGAAGTAGCTGCCCCGCTTCGGATGGGTCCCCGGGTAGGTGCGGTAGGGGATGCCGTCGCCGTCCACGTCGAGGTAGCGGCCGAAGTCGCGGCCGGCCTCGAGCATCTCGGCGGTCATCAGCTTGCCGCGGTCGTACCGCCGCGCGTCGTCCCACTCGAGCGGCCGGCACAGGCGCTCGTTCATGCCGATGTCCAGGTCCAGCATCACGAAGACGGGCGTCTGCAGCCGGTCGGCGAGGTCGAAGGCGGACGCGCCCATCTCGAACGCCTCGCTCGGGTCCTCGGGGAAGAGCAGCGGGTGCTTGGTGTCGCCGTGGGAGGCGTACGCGCACAGCGTGACGTCGGACTGCTGCGTGCGCGTCGGCATGCCGGTGGACGGCCCGCCGCGCTGCACGTCGAAGATGACTGCGGGGATCTCGGCGAAGTACGCCAGCCCGATGAACTCCTGCATGAGGGAGATCCCCGGTCCGGAAGTCGCCGTGAACGAGCGCGCCCCGTTCCAGGCGCCGCCGATCACGATGCCGATGGAGGCGAGTTCGTCCTCGGCCTGCACGATGGCGTAGCGCGCGGCGCCGGTCTCCGGGTCGTGGCGCAGCTTCCGGCAATGCTTGGCGAAAGCCTCGGCGAGAGACGACGAGGGCGTGATCGGGTACCAGGCACACACCGTCGCGCCGCCGTACACCGCCCCGAGCGCCGCGGCGCTGTTGCCCTCCAGGAAGATGCGGTCGCCGACGGCGTCGGCCTTCCTCACGCGGATCCCCAGCGGACACGGCAGATGCGCCAGCGCGTAGTCGCGCCCCATCTGCAGCGCGTGCACGTTGGGCTGCAGGAGCTTCTCCTTGCCCCGGTACTGCTCGCCGATCAGCTCCGCGATCACGCCCGGGTCGACGTCGAGCAGCGCCGACAGCGCGCCCACGTAGATGATGTTCTTGAAGAGCTGGCGCTGCCGCGGGTCGCTGTAGGCGTCGTTGCAGATCTCCGTGAGCGGCATGCCGATCACGGAGATGTCTTCGCGGAAGCGCGACTTGGGCAACGGCTTGGACGAGTCGTAGAAGAGGTAGCCGCCCGGCTCGACCTCGGCGACGTCCTTGTCCCAGGTCTGCGGGTTCATCGCGACCATGAGATCCACGCCGCCGCGCCGCCCCAGCCAGCCGCGCTCGCAGACGCGCACCTCGTACCAGGTCGGGAGCCCCTGGATGTTGGACGGGAAGATGTTGCGCGGGCTCACCGGCACGCCCATGCGCATGATCGACTTGGCGAACAGCGTGTTGGCGGAGGCGGAGCCCGAGCCGTTGACGTTGGCGAACTTGACGACGAAGTCGTTGATGCTCTCGATGCGTTTCATCTCGTTCTTCTTGTCGCGGCTAGGCGGCCTTGCGCGCTGGCTGGGGTGACGGGCGGCAGGCCGGACCGGCGTGGGTCATCTCCAGCAGGAACTTCTGCATGTCCCAGGCGCCTGTCGGGCAGCGCTCGGCGCACAGGCCGCAATGCAGGCACACGTCCTCGTCCTTGACCATCACGCGGCCGGTGCGCAGGTCAGCGGACACGTAGAGGTCCTGGTCCGCGTTCCGGGCCGGCGCGCGCAGGCGCTCGCGCACGTCCGCCTCCTCGCCGTTCCTGAGGAAGTTGATGCAGTCCATAGGGCAGATGTCGACGCAGGCGTCGCACTCGATGCAGAGCTTCTCCGAGAACACCGTCTGCACGTCGCAGTTCAGGCAGCGCCCGGCCTCGGCCAGCGCGAGCTTCGCGTCAAAGCCCTGCTCCACCTCGACCTTGATGTTGGTCAGCGCTACCTTGAGGTCGCGCAGCGGCACCTTGAAGCGGGTGTCCAGGCTGACCTCGTTGTCGTAGCTCCACTCGTGGATGCCCATCTTCTGGCTGACGACTTTCGTGGCCGGCAGGGGGCGGTCGGCAACGTCCTCGCCGTGCAGGAACTTGTCGATGGAGACCGCCGCCTCGTGCCCGTGGGCGACCGCCCAGATGATGTTCTTGGGCCCGAGGGCCGCGTCGCCGCCGAAGAACACCTTAGGATGCGTGGACTGCAGGGTGCGCGGGTCGAGCTTCGGCAGGCCCCACTTGTCGAACTCGACCCCGGCGTCGCGCTCGATCCACGGGAACGCGTTCTCCTGCCCCACCGCGACCAGGACCTCGTCGCACTCGAAATGCTGGTCCGGCTCGCTCGTGGGCACCAGGCTGCGCCGGCCCTTCTCGTCGTACACGGCCTTGACCTTCTCGAACGTCATTCCCTTGAGACGGCCGTTGTCGTGGACGAACGCCTTCGGCACGAGGTAGTTGAGGATCGGGATGCCTTCGTGCATCGCGTCCTCCTTCTCCCACGGGCTCGCCTTCATCTCCTCGAAGCCGGAGCGCACGATCACCTTCACGTCGTCGCCGCCCATGCGCTTGGCCGAGCGGCAGCAGTCCATCGCGGTGTTGCCGCCGCCCAGCACGATCACGCGCTTGCCGACCTTCGTGGTGTGACCGAAGGAGACCGACGCGAGCCAGTCGATGCCGATGTGGATGTGCGCCGCGGCCTCCTTGCGCCCAGGGACGTCGAGGTCGCGACCGCGCGGGGCGCCGGTGCCGACGAACACCGCGTCATAGCCCTCGTCGAGCACCGCCTTGAGCGACGACACCCATTGGTTCGAGCGGAACTCGACGCCGAGATCGAGCACGTAGCCGACCTCCTCGTCGATCACCTCCTCGGGCAGGCGGAACTTCGGGATCTGCGTGCGGATGAAGCCGCCGGCGCGCGCGGCGCCGTCGAACACGGTCACCGCGTAGCCGAGCGGCGCGAGATCACGCGCGACGGTGAGCGAGGCCGGGCCGCCGCCGATGCAGGCGATGCGCTTGCCGTTGCGGACCGCCGCCGGCTTCGGCAGGCGCGCGCGGATGTCCTCCTTGTAGTCCGCCGCTACGCGCTTCAGGCGGCAGATCGCCACCGGCTCGGGTCGGGCGCTCTGGTTCTCCTCGACACGGCCGCGGCGGCAAGCGGGCTCGCAGGGCCGGTCGCAGGTGCGCCCGAGGATGCCGGGAAAGACGTTGGAATACCAATTGACCATGTAGGCATCGCCGTAGCGGCCGGCGGCGATCAATCGGATGTATTCGGGAACCGGGGTGTGGGCGGGACACGCCCATTGGCAATCGACGACCTTGTGGAAATAGTCGGGATGGCCGATATCCGTGGGCCTCAAGGGCACGCTCCTTCCTCCTGTCGGTCGTCCGCGCCAACTGTTTGTTTTGCGTGCGGATCGAAGCCGTCTGCAAAGTCTACGCCCGCCGCCGTTCTCCTGCAAAGCTAGGGAGCGCCGACTCTTCCGCGCGACCGTGATCCACCTCACGGCGCGCCGCAGGCGCATCGGCAGATCTGCGCATCGCTCGGGCGATACGGTCCCGACGCACCAGGCGATGGGCATGCCCTCGTCGCGCATCCGCGCCGCGAATCTGAAGTTCCGGCGAGGCGAGCGTGGCGCGGCCGGCAGTCACGCCGCGCCGTGGCTGCGCAGCCGCGCCGGGTCGACGATGTGGATGTTGCGGCCGCTCACCCGGATCAGCCCAGCCGCAGAGAGTTCGTGCAGGATGCGCGAGAAGTGCTCGCGGGTGATGTTGAGGCTCGACGCGATCACGCCCTTCGCGACCGTCAGGCGCAGCTCGACGCCGCCGGACGACTCGGGAACGTCGCGCAGGATGTAGCCGATGACGCGCTGGGTGGCGCTGTGCAGCGAGAGCGCCTCCAGGTCGCCCATCAGGCGATGCACGCGTATCGACAGGCCCGCCAGCATGCGCCGCGCGAGCAGGGGGTTCCGGTCCAGCTCGGCGAACAGCGCCTGCTTGCCGACGGCGACCAGCAGCGAGTCCGAGAGGGTCTCCGCCGTGACGGGGTACGGCCGCTCCAGCAGCATCACCGCCTCGCCGAAGCTCATCCCCGGGCCGATCACCTCGACCACCTTCTCCGCGCCGTCGGCGGTCGCAAGCGACAGCTTGACCTGGCCGTACGCCACCACGTGGAAGCCCCCGGGCAGATCGCCGCGACGGAACAGGATGGTGCCGGCCGGCGCACGGACCTGGCTGGTCGCCGCCCCGAGGCGCGCGAGTTCGGCCTCGCCGAGCTCCCGGAAAAGGGGCAGGTTCTGCAGGAAGTCCTGCGGCTTGAAGGCGGGGGCACGCCGCGCGCTTGCCATCGGACGCTAACCCGGGCCCGCCTTCGCAACGTGCCGGTCGCTGGATGCCGGCGCGCGAAAGCCGCGCGCCGCGGCGTCGATGCAAGCCCCCAGCACGGCCTGATCGCCGACCTGGTTGGCGAGCAGGAACACCAGGCGTGCGTTGAGCTCGGCGCTCTGCGCCTCGGTCAGCCCCTCGTGGGCGGCGACCAGCGCCGCGTAGAAGCCGTCGGGGTCCGGGATGTTCGGGTCGGTCCTCATGGCGCGACTCCATCGATGGCGGGCAGGACGGTGCGGCACAGCGCCCGCTCGAGCGCCGCGGCGACCTTCGCCGGGGCGGCGTCATGGAAGACACCCGCGACGTAGAGGTCCGGACGCACGAGCGCAACGCTGCCCGGCCGCGCGCCCAGCGCCGCCGCGAGCCGGCCTGCGGAGTCGGCGAGGCCGCCGGTACCGACGGCGTGCAGCGCGACCGGCCGCCCGGGCATCGCCGCCGCAAGCGCCGCCGCGGCGGCCGGCGTGCCGAACACGAACACCAGGAAGCGGGTGCCCGCCTCGCGCGCCAGATCGACGACGGTGACCATGCCGCCGTCGGCACGGCGCAGCGCCACGTTCTGCACGGTGTGGCCGCCGTTGGCGATGGCGGGGGACGGCAAGTAGGTGTTGGCGACCGACATGCGACCGGTGTTCACCAGTGGCCGCGCGAAGGCGAACTCGCGCGCGAGCCCGATCGCCGCGCGGCGCAGCGTCTGCTCGGCAGGGCTGCGGGGCGCGAGGAAGCGCGCCGTTCGGCTGGTGACCTGCAGGTTCTCGGCAGCGGCGTGGTGGCGCTCGCCGTGGTACGTGTCGATCAGGCCCTCGCCCGCCTCGCCGGCGATCACCATGGCGAGCTTCCATCCGAGGTTGTTCGCATCCTGGATCCCGGTGTTGCCGCCCCGCGCGCCGAAGGGGCTGACCACGTGCGCGGCGTCGCCCATGAACAGCACCCGCCCGTGGCGGAACTGCTCGAGCAGGTGGTCGCGGTACTGGTACGGACCGACCCACACCAGCTCGAATTCGCAGGCGGCGCCCAGGTGCGCGCGCAGCCGCTCCGCCGCCACCTCGGGCCTGCTCACCTCGTCCGGGTCGCTGTCGGGCGCCATCTGGTAATCCAGGCGCCACACGTCGTCCCCCATCAAGTGCTGCCACACGGCTCGGCCCTCGTTGAACGGCGCCTCCACCCAGGTCCACCGCTCGACCGGAAAGCGCTCCCTGAAGCGCACGTCGGTGATGCACCAGCGGTCGGCGCTGCGGGACGGGTGCTTCTCCAGGCCGAGGCCCTCGCGAATCGGCGAGTTGACGCCGGTGGCGTCGACCAGCCAGTCGGCCTCGATGGCGTACTCGCCCGCGGGTGTCTCCACCGTGACGGTCACCTTCCCGCCGTCGTCGACGCTGCCGACGACGCGGCTCTTCCACCGCAGGTCGCACGCCGACAGCGTCGCGAGGCGGTCCACCAGGAACCATTCGACGTAGAACTGCTGGAGGTTGATGAAAGGCGGCTGCACCGAGTGGGACTCGAGCTGCAGGTTGAACGAGTACACCTCGTCGTCGCCTGCGAGGGTGCGCCCCACCGACCAGGTGATGCCCTTCCCGGCGATGCGCTCGAAGGTACCCAGCCGCGCGAAGATCTCGAGGCTCTTCTGCGCGTAGCAGATGCCGCGCGAGGAGGCACCGCGCACGCCCACGGTGTCGTCCTCGTCGAGCAGGACGCACTGCACGCCGCGGAGCGCGAGGTCGCAGGCGAGCGTGAGCCCGGAGAGCCCGGCCCCGACGATCACCACCGGATAGCGGCGCGTGCCCAGCCCCTGCAGCTCGGGCGGGGGGCGAAACGGGTAGACCGGCAGGTCGTACCGGCCGCTCGCCACGCGGGGGTCGTGGTCGCCCATGCAGCGCCTCAGGTCCGGTAGTCGATCCAGTGGGGCCCGCGCGAGCGCTCCATGCGCCGCACCGCCCCCTCGAACATCCGATGGCAGGTGCGCCCGTCGGCCTCGAAGTGGTCGCGCGCGTACGCGCTCGCGTCGCACACCTCGCGGGAGAGCGGGATGTCCGCGCCGCCCATCGACTCGGTCGCCACCTGCACATCGCACGCGCGCTGCAGCGTCCACATGAGGGCGAACGCGGTGGCCACGTCGCGCTCGCACACCAGCAGGCCGTGGTTGCGCAGGACGAGCACGTGGCGGTCGCCGAGGCTCGCCACCAGGCGCGGCTTCTCGTCCTCGCGCGTGGTGATGCCCTCGAAGTCGTGATAGGCGACGCGGCCGGCGAGCATGGCGCCATAGAAGTTGCCGTGCGACAGCCCGCGCTGCTTGCATGCCACCGCGAGCCCGGTGGTGGTGTGGGTATGGATGACGCAATGCGCGTCCTCGCGCGCGGCGTGTATCGCGCTGTGGATGATGAAGCCCGCCGGGTTGGGCGGATATGGCGACGGTACGACAGGATTGCCCGCGAGGTCGATCTTGACCAGGTTCGACGCGGTGACCTCGTCGTACCAGAGGCCGAACGGGTTGATCAGGAAGTGCCGCTCCGCGCCGGGGACGCGCACGGTGATGTGGTTGAAGATGTTCTCGGTCCAGCCCAGCCAGTCGAACACCCGGTAGCAGGCGGCCAGCTCGACGCGCAGCGCCCACTCGGCCGGCTCGATGTGGCCGGGTCGCTTAAGTTCGTCGGTCTCCACGGTACCCATGCATCCCTCCCTCAGCGCGGCATGACGTGCCGCACGCGTTCCCGGATCAGCGCCTCGACCCCCTCGATGGCGGGCGTCGCCACCCCGGCGCGGCGCCCGAGCTCGGTGACCGCGCCGACGATGGCGTCGAGCTCCAGCGGCCGTCCCCGCTCCATGTCCTGCAGCATGGAGATTTTCGCCGATCCGAGCTTCCGCGCCATGGCGAAGCGCTCCTCGATGGTGATGGAGAACCGCGCGCCGTACGCCTCGCCCACGGCCATGCCTTCGACCATCATCTGCCGGATGAGGGCGATCAGGCCCGGATTGGCGTTGATGTCGCTCATCAGCGCCCCGGTGAGCGCCGACACCGGGTTGTACGACAGGTTGCCGATCAGCTTGGTCCAGATGTCGTCGCGGATCCGGGGGGACAGCAACGGCTCGAAACCGGCGGCACGCATGGCGGCGCCGAAGCGCTCCAGCCGCGGCGTCATCGCCCCGTCGATCTCCCCGAGAATGAATCCCGTGCCGCTGGTGTGGTGGACTTCGCCCGGCGCGGTCACCTCGGCCGACGCGTGGACCACGCAGCCGACCAGGTGCCGGGGGTCGAGCGCCGCGGCCATGGCGCCGTCGGGGTCGAGGCATTCGATACGGCTGCCGTCGAAGCGCCCGCCCTCGCGCTGGAAGTACCACCATGGCAGGCCGTTGATCGCCGTGACCACCGCGGTGTCCGCCTCGAGGAGCGGGGCAAGCCGCGGGAGCATCGGGCCGATGGCGGTGGCCTTGAGGGCGATGACCACGACGTCCTGCGCACCGAAGGCGACCGGGTCGTCCGCGGCGGCGGGACGCACGGTCCAGCGCTCGTCCCCGCGGCGTACGGCAAGCCCGCGCCGACCGATCGCGGCGAGATGGTCCCCGCGCGCCACCAGCGACACCTCATGCCCGGCGCGCGCGAGGCTCGCCCCCATCAGCCCGCCGATGGCCCCCGCGCCGACGACGCAGATGCGCAGCCGCTCGCTCACAGGGCGCGCGCCCACGCGGCGAGTTCGTCGGCCACCTGCTCCACCCGCGCCGGCTGCCCGGAAAGGTAGTGATTGCCGCCCTTCACGTCGACGTTGCGGATGCGGCCCGCCGCCGCGGCGAGCCAGGCGTCGCGGGTGCTGGGAAACGTGGATGCGTCCGCCGTGTAGGTGAACAGCAGCACCGGCACCGAGGTGCGCGCGAGGTTGTCGGGGCCGTCGGCCTGCGAACGCGAGGACCACTGCGAGAGGAACGCCTTCAGCGACGTGAAGCGGCCCATCGCGTTGGCGGCGTAGTTGACCGACCGCGCGTCGCCCCAGATGGAGCCCGGCGGGCGGTCGTTGGCGTCGATGGAAAGGTCCACGCAACGGGGCTCCGCGTGCGTGCGGTAGACCACGAAGGCCTGATCCTGCGGCCCGGCCGGGTTGCGCGCGAGCAGCCGCAGGCGGCCGTCGACCCAGGCCTCGATGCGGTCGCGGCGCGCGCGCTGCGCGGCGGTGAAGCGCGCCAGGAACGCCGCGCCGAAGGGCGGTCCGTTGGCCGGATCGTAGAGATCGAGCGCGGGATCGGCGGACACCGGATCGGACTCGTCGAGGACCGACGGGTCGATCCAGCGCAGCAACAGGCGCGCGCGGCCCTCGTGCGCGCCGCACAGCGCAATGCCGTCGACCGGCGGGAAGTCCTCCGGGACGAAGGCCGTCGGCTCGCCATGGGCAAAGTGCGTGCACGTCAGGCGTTCGGCCTGCGCCTGGTAGAAGGACGCGACCGACGCGCCGCCCGAGTTGCCGATCAGCACCACGCGCTCGTAGCCCTGGCTGCGCAGGAACTTGACGCCCGCGCCGAGGTCCTGGATGACCCGCTCCATCAGCAGCATGGTGTCGTTGTTCACGTAGCGCGAGTTCAGCCCCATGCACGCCACGCCGCGCGCCGCGAGCGGCTCGATCAGGTAGTGGCCCATGAAATTCGACGTCGGGTGCAGGACGATCGCGGCGACGCGCATTTTCGGGCCCGCGGCCTCGCGCCATGCACCAAAAATGCGCGGCCGCAGCATGGCGAGCCCCGACTGGCTCTCCATCGCCGCGCCGGGCTTGACGTCGATCACCGCGAGCTTGAGCTCGGTCATGACCGCCTCTTCAGCCCGCCGCGGATTCGCGGGCAGCCTTCTCCTGCGTCCACGCGTCGAGTTCCGGCCGGGCGGCGGCTTCCTTCCGGCTCATGTACTCGTCGCTGCCGGTGTAGGCGGTCAGCTCCAGGCGGATGCCGTTCGGATCGAAGAAATAGATCGACTTGATGAAATGGTGATCGGTGATGCCGAGCACCTCCACGCCGGCCGCCTCCAGCCGCCGCTTCGCGTCGGCGAGCGCCGCCTCCGAGTCGACGCGCAGGGCGATGTGGTTCACCCATGCCGGCGTGTTGGCGGAGGGTTGCGAGGCGGTGTCGTCGCCGAGGTCGAAGAACGCGAGGCAGGAGCCGTCCGCCATGCGGAAGAAGATGTGCACGTACGGGCAGTACTCGCCGGTCGAGGGGACGTGGTCGGCCTTGATCACGTGTGTGAGCGGCAGGCCGAGGAGGTCCTCGTAGAACCCGCGCGTCTCTTCCGCATCTCGGCACCGATAGGCGAAATGATGCAGGCCATGGACGGTCGGGAAGCTCATTTTCGGGACGCAGCTCCTGTCATGTACGGCGACTATTGTCTATGATCCGACAGTTAGGCGGAATTTCCGACAGTTCCTGAAGGCCGAGCGAGCCCCATGCCACGAGGTTCCCCCGTATGCGAGCTGGCATGAACTCTGCCTCATGATAAGTGCCGTCCAGGGAGGTCGGTAGGGATCAACGTTCCATTTTCCCAGTCGATGCGGCAGCGCGGCCTGACTGTGCGTGCCGCCATGCAGGCCATGGCGATGTGCTGCGCTGGCCTGCTGGTCGCCGTCCTGCTCGGGCAGACGACGGTCTTCCAGCGCATCGACGCCATGCTGATGGATTCGCAGCACCGCAACCTCGGCCAGCGGCTGGACCTCTCCGGAGTCGTCATCCTGGACGTGGACGAGGAGTCCCGGCGCCATCTTGCCGCCCGCCTCGGGCCCTGGCCCTACGATTTCACCCCGTTCGCGACCGTCACGCAGTACCTTGCCGCGAAGGGCGCCCGTGCGATCGCGTTCGACCTCCTGTTCTCCGACGAGCGCCAGGGGATGGCCGAGATGCGCGCCGCCCTCGCGCCCAACGTCGTCCTCGGGGCGGTCGGCGTGCCGGTCACCCTGCCCCAGCCGCCGACCTACAACGTCCAGCTCGAGCGCCTCGCGCTCTCCCGCCAGCCGGTGGAGGCGGGCCCGGAGTCGGCGAAGGCGCTGCGCCGCGAGGCGCCGCTACCGCATCTGCCGTGGACGGCGCTGAAGCTGCCCATCGACGGGCTGACCCCGGTACCCGGACCGCGCATCGGGATCGTGAATCTCCAGCCGGACGACGACGGCATCCTGCGGCGGCTCGCCCTGTTCCAGTCCACACAGGGCTTCCTGTTCCCGAGCTTCGCGCTCGCGACTCAGCTGGCGGCCGACCCGTCGATCGGCGAGATGCGCCTCGACGGACGCCGCCTGTCGCTGCACCGCCTGTCGCTGCCGCTCACGCGCGAGGGCGATGTTCTGCTGCGCTTTCCCACCAATCTCGACGACCTGCGCAGCGTGCCGTTTCACGAGGTGTTCAACGCCGCGGAGTCGCGCGCCCCCTCCGGCGAGTCGCTCGGGCGCACCTTCGCCGGCAAGACCGTGATCGTCGGCAGCTCGACCCGGATGGGCGGCGAGAACGTATTCACCCCGGCCGGGCGCATGAGCGCGCTGGAGTTCGCCGCGCTCTCGCATGCGGCGCTGGGTGCGGGTTTCGTCGTCACGCCGGCGCAGCCCTGGATCGACTCGCTGCTGGTCCTCGTCGCGCTGCTGGTGCCGCTCTGGCTCTCCGTCAAAGGAGGGGCGGAGCGCACCGGACGCGACTTCCTGCTCGCCTTCGCCCTGATCGCCATCGTCCCGGCCGCCGCCGGCACGGCGCTCGGCGCGGTCGGGATGGAGTCGCGGGCCCTGTTCGCGTTCGTCGCCGGCACGGCGACGCTCGCGATGGTGTTCTCGGCCTGGCTCTTCACGCTGTCCGACGAGCGCCGCCGGCTGCGCTACGAGACCATGGCCGCCCGGGAGACGACCCGCCTGAAGGGCGAGTTCCTGAACCACCTCGCCCACGAGCTGCGCACGCCGCTCACCGCGGTCATGGGCTTCAACAAGCTCAACCAGTTCACCGACGACCTCGGCCGCGAATCGCGCATCAAGAACAGCGCCATCATCGGCCGCAACTGCGAGTACCTGCTGCAGGTCATCACCAACCAGCTCGACCTCGCCAAGCTGGAAGCCGGCGCGATCTCCATCGCTCCCGCGCCGGAGGATCCGGACGCGCTGCTGCGCGACGTGCTCGAGCGCATGCAGCCGTTCGCCGACGAACGGCGGCTGCGCCTCAGGTACTCGCGCACGACGCCGCTGCCGGGGGTGCTCGCACTGGACGCCTTCCGCGTGCGCCAGGTGCTGATCAACCTGCTCGGCAACGCGCTCAAGTTCACCCAGGCCGGCTCGGTCGACCTGGTGGCGTCGTGGCATGTCGCCACCCTGGTGATCGAGGTACGCGACACCGGGCCGGGCATCGCCCCGGACGCCGTCGGGCGCATCTTCCACGCCTACGAGCAGGCCGACGACACCATCGCGCACCGCTACGGCGGCACCGGCCTCGGGCTCGCGATCACCCGCGAGCTGGTGGAGCTGATGGGCGGCAACATCGAGGTCGAATCCCGGCTCGGGCGGGGCTCGGTGTTCCGCGTGCGCATCCCCTCGGAGGTAGTCGAGGGCCGCGCCAACACCCACCCGATCACCGAGGCGCACGCGATGCGCGAGCCGCTCGCCGGACGGGTGCTGGTGGCGGAGGACAACGAGGACATCCGCACGCTGGTCGAGATGCAGATCGGCAAGCTCGGCGTGGACGTGGTCAGCGTCGCCAACGGCTTCTCCGCGGTCGAAAGCGCGCTTTCCGAGCGCTTCGACGCGGTGCTGATGGACATGGAGATGCCGGTGATGAACGGCTTCGAGGCGGTCAACGTGCTGCGTACCCGCGGCTACTCCGGGCCGATCCTCGCGTTCACCGCGCACCACGAGGGGCTCGAGGTCGACCGCGCACTGGGCGCCGGCTGCGACGGAGTAGTCACCAAGCCGGTCACCCTGGAGAGCCTGCGCGCGGCGCTGCGTCCGCTCCTGCGCGAGGGCCGCCAGCCGCGCGTCGCCGCGGCCGGGCGCGGCGCGCGATGAGGCGCGCCGATCGGCCGCGAAAGCGGCACTAGTTCCGCGGTCCGCGGGCAAGAGAACCCTAGAATTTCTCTTATGCTCTCCGATCGACCCTGCGTCCGCGTCTCCGACGACCTGCGCGAACTGATTCCGCGTTTTCTCGCGCATCGCCGCCGCGAGCTCGACGAGTTGCACGTCGCGCTCGCCTGCGCCGACCTCGAGACAGTGCGCCGCCTCGGCCACGGGTTGAAGGGCGTCGGTGGCGGTTATGGCTTCGACGAGGTCACCCGCATCGGCGCGGACCTCGAGCGCGCGGGCCGCGAAGGCCGCCTGCCGGCCGCGCAGGCGCTCGTGCGCGAACTCGCCGAGTACCTCGACACCGTCGAGATCCGCTTCGAGTAGCGCGATGCGCATCGCGCTACTGGAGGACGACCCCAGCCAGAGCGACCTCGTGCGCCTGTGGCTCGGCGCCGCCGGTCACACCATCCACGCCTACGACCGCGGCCGCGAGTTCATGCGCGTGCTGACCCGCGACAGCTTCGACCTGCTGATGCTCGACTGGGAGCTGCCCGACGTCAACGGCGACGCGGTGCTCTCCTGGGTGCGCGCCAACGTGCGCGACAACGTGCCGGTGCTGTTCGCCACGGCCCGCGATGCCGAGGAGGACGTGGTGAGCGCGCTGCGCGCCGGCGCCGACGACTACCTGGTAAAGCCGCTGCGCCGCGCCGAACTGCTGGCAAGGGTCGAGGCGCTCTCGCGGCGCCGCCAGCCGTCGCCGCCGCCGCGCGACCTGCTGCGCGTCGGCGAGTTCGAGATCGACATGGAGCGGCGGGTGATCGCCCGCGACGGCGTCGGCGTCGACCTCACCCAGAAGGACTTCGATCTCGCCGTGTTCCTGTTCCGCAATGTGGGCAACCTGGTCTCCCGCGGCCACATCCTGGAGTCCGTGTGGGGCCGCAACCCGGACCTCAACACCCGCACGGTGGACACCCACGTCAGCCGCCTGCGCAGCAAGCTCGGCCTAGTGCCGGAACGCGGCTGGCGCCTCACCGCCATCTACCAGCACGGCTACCGCCTGGAGCCGGTCCAGGAAGCCGAGTCCGGAAAGTAGGGCCCGCGCGGAGCGGGCCGCGTTCTAGGCCCGCGCGCACCGCGCCGCCTGGTGCGCCGCACCTCCGCTAGAATCCGCACGCGGCGCGCCTGGCCGGTGCTGCTGGTGCCGGGAGGGGGACTCGAACCCCCACGGTGTCGCCACCGGCGGATTTTGAGTCCGCTGCGTCTACCTGTTCCGCCATCCCGGCGCTCCCTGCGATTATCCCCGAACCATGAGCACCGACCAACCGGCGGACCTTGCCGTCGACGATTTCGACTACGTGCTGCCCCCCGAACTGGTGGCGCAGCACCCAGCCGCGGACCGCGCCGCCAGCCGTCTGCTCCGGCTCGACGCCGCAGGCGCCCTGGAGGATCGTCGCTTCGCGGAGCTGCCGGACTTGCTGGGGGCCGGCGACGTCCTGGTGTTCAACGACACGCGCGTCATCAAGGCGCGCCTGCTCGGGCACAAGGGGACCGGCGGCCGCGTCGAGGCGTTGGTCGAGCGCGTGCTGGGGGCGGACGAGGCGCTTGCCCACGTGCGCGCCAGCAAGACGCCGCGGCCGGGCGCGGTGCTGGTGTTCGACGGCGGGCTGGAGGCCGAGGTGGTGGAGCGCGCCGGCGAGCTGTTCAGGCTGCGCTTCCGCGACTGCGCCTCGGTGCACGCCGCGCTCGAACGCCACGGCGTCGTGCCCCTGCCTCCCTACATCACCCACCGCGCGGAAGCAGACGACGAGGCGCGCTACCAGACCGTCTACGCCCGCGCGCCCGGCGCGGTGGCGGCCCCGACCGCCGGGCTGCATTTCGACCCGGACATGCTCGACCGGCTGAGCGGCCGCGGCATCCGGCTCGCCTTCCTGACGCTGCACGTCGGCGCGGGGACCTTCCAGCCGGTGCGCGTGCAGCGCATCGCCGAGCACCGGATGCACAACGAGTGGTACGAGATCCCGCCAGCCACGGCCGCCGTGATCGCCGCTGCGCGCGCCAACGGCCGCAGCGTCGTCGCCGTAGGCACCACGTCGCTGCGCGCCATCGAGGCCGCCGCGGCGCCAGACGGCACGATCGCCGCGGGCGCAGGCGAGACCGCGCTGTTCATCACCCCCGGATACCGCTTCCGCGCCGTCGACCGGCTGATCACCAACTTCCACCTGCCGCGTTCGACGCTGCTGATGCTGATCTCCGCCTTCGCCGGCATGGAACCGGTCCGCCGCGCCTATGCGCACGCGGTGGCGGAGCGCTACCGGTTCTTCAGCTATGGTGACGCCATGCTGATCGATCGCCCGCGGGCGACATGAACTTCGTCCTGCACCGCACCGACGGCGCGGCGCGCCGTGGCACGCTGACGCTCGCGCACGGCACCGTCGAGACGCCGGTGTTCATGCCCGTGGGCACCTACGGCAGCGTCAAGGCGATGAGCCCCGCGGAGCTCGAGGAGATCGGCGCGCGCATCGTGCTCGGCAACACTTTTCACCTGTGGCTGCGCCCCGGCCTGGAGGTGATCGCCGCCCACGGCGGCCTGCACGGCTTCATGGGCTGGACCCGGCCCCTGCTCACCGACTCGGGGGGCTTCCAGGTGTTCAGCCTGGGCAAGCTGCGGAAGATCACCGAGGAAGGGGTACGCTTCGCATCGCCCGTCAACGGCGATCGCCTGCTGCTCACGCCCGAGGAATCGATGCGCATCCAGCGCGTGCTGAATTCCGACGTGGTCATGGTGTTCGACGAGTGCACGCCGTTCCCGGCCAGCGAGCGCGAGGCGGCCGATTCGATGCGCCTCTCGCTGCGCTGGGCCGAGCGCTCGCGGTCCGCCCACGCGGGCAATCCCAACGCCCTGTTCGGCATCGTGCAGGGCGGCATGTACGAGGCGCTGCGCGAGGAGTCGCTCGCGGGCCTCGAGCGCATCGGCTTCGACGGCTACGCGATCGGCGGGCTGTCGGTGGGAGAGCCCAAGGCCGACATGCTGCGCATCCTCGCGCACACCACGCCGCGCCTGCGGCCGGACCGGCCGCGCTACCTGATGGGCGTGGGCACGCCCGAGGACCTGGTGGCGGGCATCGCGGCCGGAGTGGACATGTTCGACTGCGTGCTGCCGACCCGCAACGCCCGCAACGGCTGGCTGTTCACCCGCTTCGGGGACATCCGGCTGAAGAACGCGCGCTACCGCGCCGACACCCGGCCGCTGGACGAGACCTGCGCCTGCTACTGCTGCCGCAACTTCTCGCGCGCCTACCTCCACCACCTGCAGCGGGTGAACGAGATCCTCGGCGCGCGCCTCGCCACCATTCACAACCTCCACTACTACCAGACCCTGATGGCGGAGATCCGCGACGCCATCGACGCCGGCGGGTTCGCCGCCTGGCGGGAGCGCTTCCGGGCCGACCGAGGCCGCCTCGCGGCGGAAACATCGGCTTGACCGGAAAGCGTTTTTTGCGCCCTCGCGCTCGGTTATAATCGCGCGTTTTCCATCGGACGAGGACTTATTCCGTGCTGATCAGCGAAGCCTTTGCGCAATCCGCGCCGGCCGGCGGCGCCGACGCGGGCCTGATGGGCCTGCTGCCGATCATCCTGATGTTCGTGCTGCTTTACTTCATGATGATCCGGCCGCAGATGAAGCGCGCCAAGGACCACAAGGCCATGACCGAGGCGCTTTCCAAGGGCGACGAGGTGGTGACCTCCGGCGGCCTGCTCGGCCGCATCACCAAGGTGACCGAGGCCTACGTGACCCTCGAGATCGCGAACAACACCGAGATCGTCGTGCAGAAGGCCGCGGTCCAGACGCTGCTGCCGAAGGGCACCTTGAAGTCCGTCTAGAGATGGCAAGGGAGCAGGCAGAAGGAGGAAGGGAAACACCCAGCGGGCCTCCGCGGCCGCGTCAGTTCCGCCCTTCCCCCTTCCGCCTTCCCCCTCCCCCCTCCCCTGCACATTCCCCTTCCCGCTTTCCGGAATAAATGAACCGCTACCCCATCTGGGTCTACGCCACCGTCGCGGTCGCGATCGTGCTCGGGTTCCTGTACACCCTGCCCAATTTCTTCGGCGAGCTGCCGGCGGTGCAGGTGTCCAGCGCGCGCGCCACGGTCAAGGTGGATGCGACCACCCTGCAGCGCGTGGAGGAGGCCCTCAAGGGCGGCAACGTCGCGCACACCGGCGTGCAGCTCGACTCCAACGGCGTCAAGGTGCGCCTGGCCGACACCGACACCCAGCTCCGCGCCCGCGACGTGCTGGAGAAGGGGCTGAACCCGGATGCGGAGAACCGCGCCTACACCGTCGCGTTGAACCTGCTTTCGGCCTCGCCGACCTGGCTCACCGCCATCCGCGCGCTGCCCATGTACCTCGGCCTCGACCTGCGCGGCGGCGTGCACTTCCTCCTCCAGGTCGACATGCGCGGCGCGCTGGTGAAGCGCCTGGAGAGCTACGCCGGCGACATCCGGACCGCGCTGCGCGACAAGAGCATCCGCCACGGCGGCGTGACCCGGGAGGGCATGAACCTGGTGGTGCGCTTCCGCGACGTGGAGTCGCGCGACCGCGCGCGGCGCGTCGTTCTGGACGCGGTCACCGACCTGCAGGTCGAGCCGGCCGGCAGCGACACCGAACCGCGCCTGGTCGCCTCCATCAAGCCCGAGGCCGAGCGGCGCATCCAGGACCTCGCGCTCAAGCAGAACATCAGCACCCTCAACAACCGCATCAACGAGCTCGGCGTCGCCGAGCCGGTGATCCAGCAGCAGGGCTCGGACCGCATCGTCGTGCAGCTGCCGGGCGTGCAGGACACCGCGCGCGCGAAGGAGATCCTCGGCCGCACCGCCACGCTGGAGGTGCGCATGGTGGACGAGGACAACATGAACCCGGCCGCGCTCGGCGCCGCGGCGCAGGGGCAGATCCCGTTCGGTTCCGAGTTCTACGTCGAGCGCGGCGGCGGGCCGCTGCTGGTGAAGAAGCAGGTGGTACTGACCGGCGACCGCCTCACCGACGCGCAGCCCGGCTTCGACAACCAGACCCAGGAGCCCGCCGTCCATCTCACGCTGGATGCCGCGGGCGCGCGCATCTTCCGCGACGTCACGCGCGAGAACGTCGGCAAGCGCATGGCGATCCTGCTGATCGAGAAGGGCAAGGGCGAAGTGGTGACCGCCCCGGTGATCCGCAGCGAGATCGGCGGCGGCCGCGTGCAGATCTCCGGCCGCATGACCACCGTCGAGGCGAACGACGTCGCGCTGCTGCTGCGCGCAGGCTCGCTCGCCGCGCCGATGGAGATCGTCGAGGAGCGCACCGTCGGCCCCAGCCTGGGCAAGGAGAACATCGAGAAGGGCTTTCGCTCGACGGTCTGGGGTTTCCTCGCCATCGCCGCCTTCATGAGCGTCTACTACACCGTGTTCGGCGTGATCTCCTCCATCGCGCTGGCGTCCAACCTGCTGTTCCTGATCGCGCTGCTGTCGATGCTCCAGGCAACGCTCACGCTGCCGGGCATCGCCGCCATCGCGCTGACCCTCGGCATGGCGATCGACGCCAACGTGCTCATCAACGAGCGCATCCGCGAGGAGCTGCGCGGAGGCGTGTCGCCGCAGGCGGCCATCGCCACCGGCTACGAGAAGGCGTTCGGGACCATTCTCGACTCGAACGTCACCACGCTGATCGCCGGCCTGGCGCTGCTCATCTTCGGCTCCGGCCCGGTGCGCGGCTTCGCGGTGGTGCACTGCCTCGGCATCCTGACGTCGATCTTCTCCTCGGTGGTGGTCTCGCGGGCGATGGTGAACCTGTACTACGGCAACCGGCGCAAGCTCGATCGCGTCGCGATCGGCGACACGTCCTGGAAGTAGGCGGAGCACGTCATGGAATTCTTCAAGATCCGCAAAGACATACCGTTCATGCGGTATGCGCTGTGGTTCAACATCATCTCGCTCATCACCTTCCTCGCCGCGGTGTTCTTCCTGTGGCAGAAGGGGCTGCATTTCTCCATCGAGTTCACCGGCGGGACCGTGATCGAGGTGAGCTACCCGCAGCCGGCGAACGTGGACCGCATCCGCGCGACGCTCGAGAAAGCCGGCTACACCGACACCCAGGTGCAGAACTTCGGCAGCTCGCGCGACGTGCTGATCCGCATGCCGCTACGCGAGGGCCAGTCGAGCGGCGACCTCTCCAAGGAGGTGATCGCGAAGCTCCAGGCCGACGACAGCACGGCGGAGCTGCGCCGCGTGGAGTTCGTCGGGCCGCAGGTCGGGCGCGAGCTCGCGGAGAACGGCGCGCTGGCGCTGCTAATCACCTCGCTGGGCATCGTGATCTACCTCGCGTTGCGCTTCGAGTGGAAGTTCGGGGTCGCGGCGATCATCGCCAACCTGCACGACGTGATCATCATCCTGGGCTGCTTCGCGCTGTTCCAGTGGGAGTTCTCGCTGCCGGTGCTCGCCGCGGTGCTGGCCGTGCTCGGCTATTCGGTGAACGAGTCGGTGGTCATCGCCGACCGGATCCGCGAGAACTTCCGCAAGATGCGCAAGGCGCCGGTCGACCAGGTGATCGACAACGCCATCACCAGCACCATCTCGCGCACCATCATCACCCACGGCAGCACCCAGGTGATGGTGCTCTCCATGCTGATCTTCGGCGGCCCTGCCCTGCACTACTTCGCGATCGCGCTCACCATCGGCATCCTGTTCGGCATCTACTCCTCGGTGCTGGTCATGGCGCCGCTGGTGCGCTGGCTGGGCGTGAAGCGCGAGGACCTGGTCAAGCCGGTGCGGGACAAGAAAGAGGAGGCGGTCGTCTAGCCATGGCGAGGGGCGTCCGCGTCTGGGACCTGCCCACCCGCCTCTTCCACTGGGCACTGGTCGCATTGGTGGTGACGTCCTTCGTCACCGGCAAGATCGGCGGCAACGCCATGACCTGGCACCTGTACAGCGGCTACTCGATCCTCGCGCTGATCGCATTCCGCATCGTGTGGGGCTTCGTCGGCGGACGCGAATCCCGGTTCGCGTCGTTCGTGAAGGGGCCGGGCGCGGTGCTTCGCTATGCACGCACCCTGCTCGACCGCGCCGCCCCGCGCCACGCCGGCCACAATCCGCTGGGCGGCTGGTCGGTGATGCTGATGATTGCCGCGCTCGCCACCCAGGCGGTCACCGGGCTCTTCGCGAGCGACGACATCTTCGTGGAGGGGCCGCTCGCCGCGAAGGTCTCCGGCGCAACGGTGACGCTCGCCACCCGCATCCACAACTGGAACGAGTGGGTGCTGGTGGCGCTGGTCGCGACGCACGTCGCCGCCATCGCCTTCTACGCACTCGCCAAGCGCGAGAACCTCGTGCACCCCATGGTGACCGGCCGCAAGGCGCTCCACGCGCCCGACCAGGACACGCCCAACCGGACCGGGCTCGCGGCCGTCCTGCTCGCCATCGCCGCCGCCTGCGTCTACTGGGTGGTGAAGGCGTAGAAAAGGCGCCCCGCGGGGCGCCTTGCTCCGGGCACGAGCCCGCTTCAGTCCTTGCGGAAGTCGTCGTGGCAGGCCTTGCAGACCTGGGCCGTATTCCCGAACGCCGTCTTCACCTGGCCAAGGTCGCCGGACTTGGCCGCCGCGGAGAGACCGGCCGCGGCGAGTTCGAGGCGCTTCGAGTGCTCGACGAACTTCGCGTTGTTGGTCCAGATCTCCGGCTTGGCGCGGTTCTCGCGGCCGGTATCCGTGCCCGGGGAGAAGCCCTGCCACGGCAGCTTCGCGATCTGCTCGACGATCGCGGCGTTGTTCTGCACCGCCGCCGCGTCGAAGGGGACGGCACCCTTGGCTACTGCGCCGATCCTGCCGAGATGCGTGTTCATAAGGTACATCGTCGACTGCCGGTACTTGATGGCGTCTTCCGGCTTGGCGAACTGCGCCTGGGCGGAGCCGGCGCCGATGGCGGCGGCCGCGGCGGCGATGGTGACGAGGGTCTTGCGCATGCTTCGATCTCCCTTAAGTGGTGTGCGAGATACGAATGCCCCCGCTTCCGGGAGCACAGGTGCCGCAGCTCAATCCTTGATGGCCTCGATCTGGATCGCGATCTTAACGTCCTCGCCCACAATGGGCGCGGGGAACTTCACCATCCCGAATTCCGAACGCTTGAGTGTCGTGGTGGCGTCCGCGCCGCACGCGGGCTTCTTGCGCAGCGGGTGCATGGCGCACCGGAAATGGTCCACCTTCAGGCTGACCGGGCGGGTCACGCCGCGCAGGGTCAGCGCGCCGTCCACGCCAACGAGCTTGTCGCCCTCGAACCGCAGCCGGTCGCCCTTGAACGTCATGGTGGGGAACTGCGCGACGCCGAACCAGTCCGGATCGCGCAGCACCTTCTCGAGCGCCTCGAGTCCGGTGTCGATGGAGTTGGTGTCGATGTTGACCTCCACCGACCCCGACTTCGCCGTCATGTCGAGCAGGATCTTGCCGGTGGTGTTGTTGAACCGCCCGCGCTGGGTGGAGAAGCCGAGGTGGCTGATCTCGAAGCTCGGGAAGGTGTGGGTCGCGTCGATGACGTAGGTCTCGACCTGGGCGAGCGCGGGGGCCGACAGGAGCAGTGCTGCGGCGGCGACGAGGGCACGGCGGAAAATCATTGATCCTCCTGGGTCAGCGAAATGAACGGATGTCGTGCTGCCTTTATTCCAGTCAGCGCGCGACCAGGCGCACCCTGACCTGAACTTCGTCGGCGAGGATGCCGGTGTCCTTCCACGACCCTTCCCCGATGTTGAAGTCGAGCCGGCGTATCGTCACGGCACCGTCGAACACGCTCGCGGCGCCGTCGGGTTTGAGCGTGAACGGCATGACCACGTCCCGCGTGACGCCCTTGATGGTGAGCTTTCCGGCCGCCTCGTGGCGGCCGGCGCCGAGCGCCTTCACCGCCGTCGACGTGAACCGCGCCTGCGGGAACTGCGCGGCATTGAAAAAGGCCTTCGACTTCGCCTCGTCGTCGAACAGCTTGTCGCCGAGGTCGATGCTGCCGACGTCGATGGTCACGTCGGCGGTCGAAGCCTCCGGCTTGGCGGCATTCCAGGCGATCCGCGCCTCGAACTTCCGGAACGCGCCCTCCAGCGGCGCGCTCATCTGCTTCGCGGCGAAGGCGACCCGGCTTTTCGCGTAGTCGACGGTCTGCTGCGCGGCGGCGGCCCCCGCGGCGAGGGCGAGGACGAGGACAGCGGCGATGCGGGTCACGAACGGGCTCCGGGACGGGGACGGACGAAGGGCACCATGCGGCCGAGGACGCCGTTACGGTCGACGAAATGATGCCTGAGGGCCGCGGCGGCGTGCACGATCACCAGGACTCCCAGTGTGGCGGTGAGGCTCTTGTGGACGACCTTGAGCGTGTCGGCGAGCTCGCGGTTGCGAGTGACGAGGTCGGGGATCTGCCAGAGGCCGAGGTAGACGGTCGGCACCCCCACCGCGGAGCTGTAGAGCCATCCGGACAGGGGCACGGCGAGCAGCAGCACGTAGAGCAGGACGTGCGCGGCGTTCGCCGCGCCTCGCTGCCACGCGGGCATGGCAGGGTCGTGCGGCGGCGGCCGGTGCGTCAGGCGCCACGCGATGCGTGCCAGCGCGAGAAGGAAGACGGTGACGCCGATCCACTTGTGATACGAATAGAGCCGCAGCTTGTCGGGCGAGAGCTTCAGTTCCGTCATGTACAGGCCGAGTGGGAAGGTGGCGAGGATCAGCGCCGCCACCGCCCAGTGGAGCGCGATCGCCGTGCCCGTGTAGCGCGCAACGCTCACGCCGCCCCCTCGAACGCCGCGGCCAACCGGTCCAGCATGCCTTCCAGCGCGTCGAGGTCCCCGGCGGTCAGGGCCGCGAAGGGCTTTTTCAAGTGCGCGATGTGGGCAGGGTACGCGCGCGCGAACTCAGCCTCCCCGCGCGCCGTGAGCTGCACCAGGGTCGAGCGCCCGTCGGTCTCGGACCCGACGCGGCGCACCAGCCCGCGCGCCTCCAGCCGGTCCACCACGCCGGTGAGCGTGCCTTTGGTGATGAGCGTCTCCTCGCCGAGCTGGCGGAACGTCATGCCGGGGGTGTTGCCCAGCGTCGCGACGATGTCGAACTGGGACGGCGTCAGCCCCAGGCTGCGGATGTGCGCCGCCGAGTGGCGCTCGAATGCCTGGAAGCAGCGCGCAAGCGCACGTAGCGTGCGGAGATACCGCTCGCGGGGCAAACCGGACTCCTGGTGAACTCGTTCTAGTTCGAACAATCCTACCGGGAGACACATGACCGCGCAATCGCGCGGGGTTCTGCCCCTACACGCGCCGGGCGAGCTCCGCCGCCTTGCCGGTGTAGACGGCTGGCGTCAGGGCGAGCAGGCGAGACCTCGCCTCCTCCGGAATGGGCAACCCGCGGATGAACGCGGCGAAGGTCTCGGCGGACACGCGCGTGCCGCGGGTGAGCTCCTTCAGCTTCTCGTACGCCCCGGCGACGCCATACCGCCGCATCACCGTCTGGATCGGCTCGGCGAGCACTTCCCAGTTGGCGTCGAGGTCCGCCGCGAGGCGCTTGCGATCCACTTCCAGCTTGTCCAGACCGCGCAGGCAGGACGTGTAGCCGAGCAGGCCGTGGCCGAGCGCCACGCCGACGTTGCGGAGCACCGTGGAGTCGGTGAGATCGCGCTGCCAGCGCGACACCGGGAGCTTCTCCGCCAGATGGCGCAGCAGCGCGTTCGCCACGCCGAGATTCCCCTCGGAGTTCTCGAAATCGATGGGATTGACCTTGTGGGGCATGGTCGAGGAGCCGATCTCCCCCGCCACCACCTTCTGGCGGAAGTAGCCGAGCGAGATGTAGCCCCAGACATCGCGGTCCAGGTCGATCAGCACCGTGTTGAGGCGTGCGAGCGCGTCGCACAGGGCGGCGAGGGCGTCGTGCGGCTCGATCTGGATGGTGTAGGGATTGAACTCGATGCCCAGACCTTCCACCACGCGGCGGGCGAATGCCTCCCAGTCGACGTTCGGGTACGCGGCGAGGTGCGCATTGTAGTTCCCGACCGCGCCGTTCATCTTGCCGAGCAGCGGCGCCTCCGCCACCGCGGCACGCGCGCGCCGCAGGCGGTGCACGAAGTTCGCCATCTCCTTGCCCAGCGTCGTGGGCGTGGCGGGCTGGCCGTGCGTGCGCGCGAGCATCGCGTCGTCGGCATGCGCGTGCGCGAGGGACACCAGGCGGGCGATGACGCGGTCGATCGCGGGCAGCAGCACCTCGTCGCGCGCACCGCGGACCATCAGGGCGTACGCGAGGTTGTTGATGTCCTCGGACGTGCAGGCGAAGTGGATGAACTCCGCGGCGCGCTCCAGCTCCGGCTGGCCGGCGACCCGCTCCTTGAGCCAGTACTCGATGGCCTTGACGTCGTGGTTGGTCCCGGCCTCGATCGCCTTGACGCGTGCGCCGTCTGCGGCGGAGAAGCCGTCGACCAGCCGCTCCAGGAACGAGCGCGAGGCAGTCCCGAATGGCGGAACCTCGGGCACGTCCGGGGCATCCGCCAGGGCAATCAGCCAGGCCACCTCGACGCGCACCCGGCACCGGATCAGCGCGAGCTCGCTCGCGTGCCGCGAGAGCGACCGGGTCGCGCGTGCGTAACGGCCGTCCAGGGGCGAGAGGGCGTCGAGCGCAGGATCGGACATGCGGGGCGGGAATGCGCCGGACGGCGCGGACGTCGAAGGCCGAAAAGTCTAGCACGCGGGACCGATGGACTCCGCGCGCCGGTTTGTTAAGCTACGCAGTCCGGCACTCTCGCCGGCGCCCGCCCATCCCGAGCCTCCCTTGATCAAACTCATCGGCACCCACGCCAGTCCTTTCGTCCGCAAGGTGCGCGTCGTCGCCGCCGAGAAGCGCGTCGAACTCGCCTTCGAGCAGGACAATCCCTGGAAGCCGGAGACCGGCGTGCCGAATGCGAATCCGCTGGGCAAGGTGCCGGCGCTGATCCTCGAGGACGGCACGGCGCTGTTCGATTCGCGGGTGATCGTCGAGTTTCTCGACCACGCTTCGCCGATCTCCAAGCTCATCCCCGCCGACCACCGGGAGCGCATCGAGGTGCGCCGCTGGGAGGCTCTCGCCGACGGCGTGCTGGACGCCGGCATTGCCGTGCGCCTGGAGAACCAGCGCGCGGCGCACCTGCGCTCGGAGGACTGGATTGCCCGCCAGAAGGCCAAGGTCGCGCGCGGCATCGGGGCGATGAACGCCGGGCTCGAAGGACGCACCTGGTGTGCGGGAAACGGCTACTCGCTGGCCGACGTGGCGGTGGGCTGCTGCATGGGCTGGCTCGACTTCCGCTTCCCCGACCTCGGCTGGCGCGAGGGGCACCCCAACCTCGAACGGCACCTGGCCAAGCTCGGCGAGCGCCCTTCGTTCGCGGATACCGCCCCGCGAGAGTGACCTCCGCGGCACCGCTCCGCGGCGCCATGGAATAATTCCCCCGCTTCAGGCGTTGTTCGCGCAGCGCCTGGGGTTGCCCGAGTCGCCCGCAACCCCACTTCATGCCGGAGAACAGCGTGCAGGATCTGCTTTCCCATCCCGCGGTGCAGGGCGGTGTCGCGCCGCTGATCGCAGGCTTTCTAGCAGCGCTCGCGCTGGCCAGGACGCGCTTCGCCGGACTCGCCATCCTCGCCGGCTATGCCACGGTCATCGCGCTGACCACGGGCTTCTCGTTCGCCCCGCTGTCCACCTCGCGCAAGATCCTGCTGGTCGGGCTGGCCACGCCGCTGATGGGCCTGGCCGCCGACTTCCTGCCCCGTGCCGGCCGGGTGTTCCTTCTGGCGTTCGCGCTCGCCGCGGCGCTGGCCGCGGTCTGGGTGTTCCTGCCGGTGCTGCAGAACAAGGACGCGGCGACGGCGTGGCCGATCACCGCGGGGCTCGCCCTGCTCGCCTTCGCGCTGGTGTGGCTGGTCGGCACTCGGCGCGACGACGGCGTGCGCACGGCAGCGGCCGGCGTCGGACTCGGCGTCGCGCTCGGCATCGCCGCGCTGCTGTCGGCCTCCACGGGTTACCTGCTGCAGGGACTCGGAATCGCCGCGGCGAGCGGCGGCCTGCTGCTGGTGCAGATGATCCTCAACCGCGGCGCGCGCACGGGCTTCACCGCCGCACTGCCGATCGCCGCGCTGATCGCGCTCTTCGCGGGCGCGATCTTCGTCCTCGCGGCCGCGCCCTGGTATGCGCTGCCGCTGCTCGTGATGGTTCCCCTCGCCGCAGCCGTGCCGGTGCCCGCCGGCTGGGGGACCTGGCTCCGTGCCTTCGCGATCGGCGCCTGCGCCGTTGCGGCTGCCCTGCCGACGATCATCGCCGCGTGGCACGCGGCGCGCGGATCGGCCGGCTGAACCACCGTCGTCCACCAACCAGGGGAGAAGTCCGATGTCCCGTCTTGCCGTCGCACTGCTCGCCGCAGCCATCTCGCTGCCGGCGTCCGCCGCAACCGAAAGCTACACGGTGGATCCGCTCCACACGTACCCCAACTTCATGGTCGAGCACTGGGGCCTGTCGATGATGTCCGGCCGCTTCGACAAGTCGACCGGCAAGTTCAGCTTCGATCGCGCCGCCAAGACGGGCGCCGTGGAGTTCGTCATCGAGACGGCGTCGGTCACCACCGGCGACAACGACAAGGGCGCGCGGCCGCGCTCGCGCGACGAGCACCTGCGCGCAGCCGACTTCTTCAACGCCACGGAGTTTCCGCGCATGACCTTCCGCTCCACCAAGGTCGCGTTCCAGGGCGACCTGCCGTCGAGCCTGGAGGGCAACCTGACGCTGCTCGGCGTCACCAAGCCGGTGACGCTAACGCTCGAGCGCTTCAAGTGCGGCCAGAACCCGTTCAACAAGAAGGACCGCTGCGGCGGGAACGCCGTCGGCAAGATCAAGCGCTCCGACTTCGGCATGAAGACCGCCATCGGTCCGGTGGGCGACGAGATCTCCCTCAACATCAGCTTCGAGGGCGACAAGGACTGACCTCGCGTGGCGGCGGGTCCGCGGCATCCCGGGACCCCTCGCCCCGCAACTGGGGCGGGGCGCTCTACTGGATGACGCCGCCGCCGAGACAGACCTCGCCCCGGTAGAGCACCACCGACTGCCCGGGCGTGACCGCCCACTGCGGCGCCTCGAAGCCGACGGTCATCGCGGCGTCCTCCACGTGGTCCAGCCGGCACGGCGCGTCGGTCTGGCGATAGCGCGTCTTGGCGGCGTACTCCTCCCCTGCCCGCGGCGGTTCGCCGGCGACCCAGGCAAGGTCCGCGGCGCGCAGTCGCACGCTCTGCAGCAGCGGATGGTCGTGGCCCTGCACTACCACCAGCGCGTTCGCGGCGAGATCCTTCGCCGCCACATACCACGGCGCGCCATCGCCGTCGCGCTGCCCGCCGAGCCCGATGCCCTTGCGCTGGCCGATGGTGTAGAACGCGAGCCCGATGTGGCGCCCCACCTCCCTGCCCTCCGGCGTGATCATCGGGCCCGGCGCATGCGGCAGGTAGCGGTTGAGGAACTCGCGGAACGGCCGCTCGCCGATGAAGCAGATGCCGGTCGAGTCCTTCTTGGCGTGCACCGGGATGCCCGCCTCGCGCGCGATGCGGCGCACGTCGGTCTTGGCGATGCCCGCCAGCGGAAACAGCGTCCGCGCCAGCTGCTCCTGGTTCAGCCGGTGCAGGAAGTAGCTCTGGTCCTTGGTTGGGTCGGTCGCCTTGACCAGCTGATGGCGCCCGTCCGCGCCGCGGCGCACCCCGGCGTAGTGCCCGGTGGCGATGCGCTCCGCACCCATGGCGAGGGCGTGGTCGAGGAACGCGCGGAACTTGATCTCCGCGTTGCAGAGGATGTCGGGATTGGGCGTGCGGCCCGCGGAGTACTCGCGCAGGAACTCGCTGAACACCCGGTCCTTGTACTCGGCGGCGAAGTTCACCACCTCGAGGTCGATTCCGATCACGTCGCACACCGAGGCGACGTCGACGAGGTCCTGGCGCGTCGAGCAGTACTCGTCGTCGTCGTCGTCCTCCCAGTTCTTCATGAACAGGCCGACGACCTCGTACCCCTGCGCCTTCAGCAGCAGGGCTGCGACGGAGGAATCCACGCCGCCGGACAGGCCGACGACGATGCGTTCGCGCGGCAAGATGTCAGTTCCAGCGGATCGGCTCGCGTCCCGGCGGATAGGCGCCGTCGAGCCACTTGCGCAGCGGATAGACGACGGCGGGCTGGCCCGGATCGAGGAACCAGGTGTCCACGGCGAACTCGGCGTGCGTGTCCGCCTCGACGATGCGCGCGCTCCAGTGCTCGAAGATGAGCCAACTGCTGCGCCGCACGCGCTCGCCGACGCGGTGGTGCTTCAGCCAGCCGCGCTCGCCGAGGATCTTCAACCACTCGGTGGTGTTGGTGGAGTGGTCGATGCAGTCCATGCGGCCGTCGACCTCGCCGTCCTCGATGTTGCCGCCGCGGTCACGCCAGATGGGCGACTGCGCCGCGGCCGAAGCGTAGAGAAACGCCATCGCCGTCGCAATCGCCTTGCGCTCGTCCACCGGGTCGGCCACGCCGTCGAAGGCCGCCTGGATGCGCTTCAACTCCTGGCTGGAGAAGCGCACCTCGATCCGCGCGCTGCAGCCGTAGTTGTAGCAAAGCGGCGCCTCCTGCTCCGCCCTGACGGGGAGCGCCGCGACGAGCGCCGTGAACAGCAGAAGACCCGGCTTCATTCGTGGTGGACGATCAGGTCGAGCGGATAGCGTCGGCCGGCCAGGTGGTCCTCGATGCAGGCCATCACCAGCGGGCTGCGATGCCGCGATTGGACTTCGCGCACCTCCTCCGGCGCAAGCCAGACGGCGCGGCGGATTTCACGGTCGAGCGGACGATCCTCGACTCCCTCCACGGCTCCGGTGAAGGCAAAGCGGAGAAACGTCACGTCGGCGGGCGCGTAGCGCCATCGGTAGACCCCGACCAGCGCCGTGGGCCGCATGCGGTGCGCGGTCTCCTCCAGCACCTCCCGCACGCAGGCATCGGCCAGCGTCTCGCCTGGCTCCCAGTGCCCGGCGGGCTGGTTGAACACCAGCCGCCCGTCGACCTCCTCCTCCACCATGAGGTAGCGCCCGTCGCGCTCGATGACGCCCGCGACCGTGACCGAGGGCTTGAAGAGGTCCGCCACGCAGCCTCGCCTACGCCGCGCGGCGCGTGTTCCGCCGCACGAAGTCCGCCATGCGCGCCACGCCCGCCTCGATGTTCTGGCGCGAGGCGGCGTAGCTGAAGCGGATGTGCTGGCCCTCGTCGGGCACGCGCGCGCCGAAGTGGATGTCGGCGAGCACCGCGACGCCGGCCTCGTTCAACAGGCGTCGGCGGAACTCCTCGGAATCGGCGGCCCCGATCATGCGGCAGGCCTCGGTGACGTTCGGCCAGGCGTAGAAGGCGCCGCCCGGGGTGCGGCAGGTCACGCCGGGCACCTGGTTCAGCAGGCCGACGATGAGATCGCGCCGCTCCAGGAAGGAACGGCGCATCACCTCGGCATCGTCCTGCGGGCCCTCGATGGCCTCGACCGCGGCCCATTGGGAGATATGCGAGGCGCAGGAATCGGTGTTGGTGACCCAGCGCACGAACTGCGGAGCGAGAATCGGATTGGAGGCGAAACCGATGCGCCATCCGGTCATCGCCCAGGTCTTGGATGCGCCGCCGGAGATGATGGTGCGCTCGTACATGCCCGGCAGCGAGGCGATGGAGCGGAACTCGCCGTCGTAGACCAGGCGCGAGTAGATCTCGTCGGCGTAGATCCAGATGTCCGGATGGCGCCGCAGGATCTCGGCGATGTTCTCCAGGTCCCGGCTGCCGAGAATGCCGCCGGTCGGATTGTGCGGCGAGTTGAGAATCAACAGCTTCGTGCGCGGCGTGATCTTCGCCTCGAGCTCGGCCGGGTCGAAGGCGAAGTCGCGCGCCTCGCGCAGGAAGAGCGGGACCGGCACGGCGCCGTTGGCCACGATCTGCGACTCGTAGATCGGAAAGCCCGGGTTGGGGTAGATGACCTCGTCGCCGACGCCGTGGTCGGTGGTGCTGAGGATGGTGTAGGCGATGAATGGCTTCGCGCCCGCGCCGACCACCACGTCGTCGGGCCGGATCGGCAGGCCGCGCATCGCGCCCATGTATTTCGCCGCCGCCCGGCGCAGTTCGTCGATGCCGGCCGAGGGCGTATAGCCGTGCTTGCCGCCCTCGATTGCGCGGATGCCGGCCTCGCGAACGTTCTTCGGCGTGGGGAAGTCGGGCTGGCCGATGCAGAAGCTGATGATGTCCTTGCCCTGGCGGGCAAGCGCGGTCACCTCGGCCAGAACCACAAAGGCGTTCTCGGTGCCGAGCTCCGACGTGCGGCGGCTCAGTTTCGGCATGTCGTTGTACTCGCAGGGGATGGGCGATCGCGTATTCTAGCGGAGCCGGTCTGGACTAAACTTCGCGCCGGCCACTCGCCCTCCCGATGCCCTCCTTGCGCCTGCACGCCCTTCTCCTTGCCTGCGCTGCCGCGCTCCTGCTCGCGGCCGCCGGCCCGGCCGTGGCCCAGCCATCGGCGCCGGCATCCCTGACCGCCGACGGCATCAAGAACCGCATCGCTGCGGTCGAGGCGCGCCGGGACCTGGACGAGCCGACGCGCAAGCGCGTCGCGGACACGTACCGGCAGGCGCTCGCGGACCTGGAGCGCGCCGCGTCGCTCCGCGCCGAGAACGACACCGCACAGCGTCGGGCCGCGGAGACGCCCGCCGAGATCCGCCGCATGGAGCGGATGCTGGAGCAGTCGCAGAAAATCCCGGAGGTCGTTCCCGAGAGCGACGCGGAACTCGCGAAGCTGCCGACTCCGCAGCTCGAGCAGCGCGAGACCGCCGCGCGGGAGGGGGCTCTGGAAGCCCGCCGCGACGCCGAGGACGCGGAGCGCGCCGCCGACGAGGGCGCGGGCGCGACGGTCGGGCTGCGCGGCCGCCAGGAGAAGATCCGTGCCACGCTCGAAGTGCTGCGTGCCGACCTCACGGCAGCAGCGCCCTCGGGCCAGCCGACTGCGCTCGCCGAGGCGCGGCGCCAGCACGTGCGCGCCCGCATGGCCGCGCTGCAGGCCGAGCTAGAACTGATCGAGACCCAGCTCGCCGCCCAGCCCGGCGTGCAGCGGGTGCTGGAGCTGCGCCGCGACGTCGCGCGGCAGTTCGCCGAGCGCACGGACGCGAACCGGCGCCGCGTGCTGGCGGTGCTGGAGCAGCGGCGCAGCGAGGACGCCGAGCGCGCCCGCGCGGAAGCGGCGGATGCCGACAAGCGCTACGCCGATCAGCCGACCGCAGTCCGCGCGCTTGCGGCCACCAATGCACAGCTCGCCGCGGACGTCGCCGAAACCGCGCTCGCCCTGGACCGCACGCTCCTGGAGGTCTCGCGACTGCGCTCGGCCGCCGCGGACCTGGACGCGAGCCTGCGGCTGATGGAGCGGCGCGCCGAGGCGCGCACACTCGGCCGCGAGTTCGCGCAGGCCCTGCTCGAGCGCCTGCGGCGGCTGCCCAAGCCGGAGGACTTCGCGCGCAGCCGCGAGGAGCGCGACCGGGCGCTCGCCCAGGCGAACGACGCGAACGTGCGCATCGAGGGCGCGCTGGAGCAGCTCGGGACAGTGGACGCGGCGACGGCGCGCGTGCTGCTGGCCGCGGGGCCGCTGCCCGAGTCGGAGCGCGCGCGCGCCGAAGCGCTGGTGCGCGATGAGGTCGGCCGCCAGCGCCTGCTGCTCGTCCGCCTGGACGAGCAGCAGGATGCCTTGGTGCGCGCGCTGGCCGACGTCGAGGAGGCGGAGCACGAGCTGGTGACCCGCACCCGCGCCGCGCAAGGCCGCCTGCTGCAGCTGCTCTTCTGGGTGCCGCTCAACCCGATCAACCAGCAGACGTTCCGCAATCTCGAGCCGGCGATCGCGTGGAATCTCTCGCCCGCGAACTGGCGCGGCGCCGGCGAGGCCCTGGTCCGCGAAGCCCGGCGCCACGCTCCGGTGGTAGCGCTTCTCGCGATCGCCGTCGCCGCGCTCTACGCGACCCGCGGGCGGCTCAAGCGTCGGCTGGAGGCATTGTCGCCCGACGAGATGCCCCGCGGCGCCTACCGCGTCACGCACCTGCTGGCCGCGCTCGCGATCACGCTCGCGCTGGCCCTGCCCTTCGCCATCGTGCTGGGCACCGGCTCCTGGCTGCTGCTCGGGGTGCCCAGCCCCTCCCCGTTCATCACGTCGCTGGGGATGGCCCTGAAGGCCGCGGCGCAGCTCTACCTGACGCTGTACGGCTTCTCGTGGCTGTTCGACCGCCGCGGCGTGGCCATCCGGCACTTCCACTGGCATGGCGAGACCATGCTCGGCCTGCAGTCCGCAATGCGCCGCTTCACGGCGTTCTTCGTGCCGCTCGTGTTCGTGGTGGTGCTGAACGGCGCGGCGGCACCGCAGGGCAACTCGGAGAGTCTGGGGCGCCTCGCGTTCCTGATCGCGATGGGCTGGGTCGCGATCTTCGTTTACCGGCTGTTCCGCCGCGAGGCGCCGCTGATGCAGCGCCTGGTCGGGCTGCACCCGCGCTCCTGGCTCGCCAAGCTGCACCCCGCGTGGTTCGCGTTCCTGGTCCTGCTGCCGGTCGCGATCGGCGTGCTCGCGGCAAGCGGGTTCTACTTCGCCGCGGGGTTCCTCTTCCAGCGCACCATGAACATGCTGCTGCTGGGGCTCGCGGCGCTGATGTTCTACGGGGGCATCTCGCTGTGGGTGGTGATGCAGCGCTCGCGCCTGTACGAGCGGCAGGAGGAAGCAAGCGCGGAGGAGCACGCGGCGCCCGTGGAGATCGGCGCACCGCGCACCGAGGCGATCGACGTCGCGGCGATCGGCGAGCAGGCGCGCCAGCTTCTCAACCTGCTGGTCACGGTACTCCTGTTGGTGGGACTGTGGCTGATCTGGAAGGACGCGCTGCCGGCGCTCAAGGTCGTGGGCGATTTCGCCTTGTGGACCTATACCGAGACGGTCGACGGCGAGCAGATCACCCGCCCGCTCACCCTGGGCGGGCTGGCCGTGGCGGTCCTCGTCGGCGTGGTCACCGCGGTGACGGTCAAGAATATCGGCGCGCTGCTGGACATCGTGCTGCTGCAGCGGCTCGAGCTCCAGGCGGATGCGACCTACGCCATCAAGACGGTGACGCGCTACGCCATCGCGGGCATCGGCATTTTCGTCGCCACCGGGCTGATCGGCGTGAGCTGGAGCAAGCTGCAATGGCTGGTGGCGGCGCTGGGCGTGGGCCTCGGCTTCGGCCTGCAGGAGATCGTCGCCAATTTCGTGTCGGGCCTGATCGTGCTCGCCGAGCGGCCGATCCGCATCGGCGACGTAGTCACCGTCGGCGACGTGAGCGGCACCGTCTCCCGCATCCGGGCGCGCGCCACGTCCGTGATCGATTTCGACAACAAGGAAGTCCTCATCCCGAACAAGGCGTTCATCACCGATCGGGTGGTCAACTGGACGCTGTCCAGCCAGGTCACGCGCCTGCTGCTCAAGGTCGGCATTGCCTATGGCACCGACATCGACACGGCGCAGCGCGTCATGTACCAGGCGGTGCGCGCCGACCCGAACGTGCTGGTGGACCCGCCCTACAGCGTGTTCTTCGTCGGCTTTGGCGACAGCGCCCTCAACTTCGAGGTCCGCGCCTACGTGGACTCCATCGACAAGCGGCTGCGAGTCACCCACACCCTCAACGTCGCGATCGAGCGGGCGCTGCGCGAGGCCGGCATCGGCATCCCGTTCCCGCAACGCGAAGTGATCCTGCGCGCCGCCCCGGGCACGACGCTGCCGCCGCCGACCGCGGCCGGCGGCTGAGCAGCGCCTCAGCGCCGCGCCGTCGCCACTATGGGCTGGGCGCCGGCCAGGAACTCCGACAGGCTCTGCTGCGCGGTCGCGGCGTAGCCGAGGCCGATGGCGCGGTTCAGCCGCGCCACCGCCGGCCGCTTCTGCAGCGCCAGCAGTTCGCGCAGCTCCGCGTCGGTGAGCGGCTCGTACAGGTACAGCACCGCACCCACGAACGCGCGGCGCAGCAGCGGCTCGATCTCCGCCCGGCTCTGCTGCAGCACCTCGGCCGTACGGGTGCGCGAGTCCTCGGGCGAGGCGAGCGCGAGCGCCGCCGCGGCACCCGCGAGGCTCGCCGCCATGAGGTCGGCGCCCTGCGCGGCCTGCTCGATGGCCTCGGCGATGGCGCGCCGCTCGGGGCCCGCGCGCGCCTCGGCCGCGGCGACCTGCTGCGGATCGGCGGCGAGGCGCCGCCCCCGCGCCGCCTCGATCGCGCCGACGCGGCGCGCGAGCGGGGCCTGCTCGAGCTCGATCACCGCGCGCAGATCGTCGTCGCCGATCTCGGCGGAGAACGACTTGAGGAAATACGCCTCGAGGCGGTCGGCGCGAAACGCGGCGCGCGCCACGTTGCGCAGAGCCTCGCGCGCCGGCTCCCCCACGCGCGTAGCGGCCGCGCTCCGCTCGAGCGCCTCCGACACCGACGGCAGCCAGCCCTGGAACTGTTCGCGCAGGCGCAGCCCGTCCACCACCGCGGCGATGAGCTGCTCGCGAGTCGCATCCGGGGGCTGCGGCAGCATGCGCGGCGCCGGCAGCGCCCCGTCCCCGCCGGCCACGGGGGCGGCGGGTCGCGACATCGGATCCACCGCCTTGCCCTGCATGATCATGTCGACGTGCGGCCCGTTGGACACCCCGCGGCCGTACCACGGCGGCGGAATCGACGAGAGCTTCACCGACCCCGTCTCGGGATCGCGCCAGCGATAGAGCTGAGCGTCCGCCGCCGGTGCGGCCACCGCGAGGAGCACCGCCGCGGCAAGCGCCCACCTCACTCGACCGTCTCCCGGTAGGCGTGCCAGGTCGCGTGGCCGATCACGGGCAGCACCAGCGCGAGGCCGACGTGGAAAAGGGCGAATCCGAACGCGACCAGCGAGACGATCAGTCCCGCCCAGATGATCATGGTCCCGAAGCTCTTGCGCAGGACGTTGAAGCTGGTGATCATCGCCGAGAGCGCGTCCATCTCCGGGCGGTCGAGCAGCATCGGCAGCGCCACCACCGAGGTCGCGAACACGAACAGCGCGAAGCCGGAGCCGGCGGCAAGGTAGGCGAGCACGAAGGCAATGGCATCCGGCGAGGTCTTCATGCTTTCCCACAGCGCCTCGATCGAGGGCGCGCCGCCGTCGAAGAACAGCGCCACCACCACGATGGACACGCGTATCCATACCGCGAGCAAGAGCGCCAGGATCACCGCATAGAAGCCGATCGCCGGCGCGTTGGCCTTCCAGGCCATCATGGTCGGGCCGATCATTACCCGCTCGCCGCGTGCGACGCGCCGGCTGATGTCGTACAGGCCCATCAGCAGGAAAGGGCCCACGATCAGCATGCCGGTCAGCAGCGCGAGCTCGACCGCCCCCTTGGACGGCGAATGGGTCAGCAGGATCCCGAAGGCGGTGAGGACCACCCCGTAGAACAGGCTGGGCACCGGGGCGGCGCGCATGTCGGCAATGCCGAGCCGCAGCCAGCGCCACGGCGCGTCGGGCGCCGCCTCGCGGACCGTCGGCAGCCCGCTGGTGACGGTCAGGTACTCGGGTTCCGCCCGGTCCGGCGCAGGCCGTTCGCCATCACCCTGCATCGCGCTCTCCTCCTTCAACGCTTCAGCGTGCGACCAGCAATCATCGTAGCTCAATCCGCGCATGCCGCCCACGGCGCCGCGAAACGCCGCGCCCCGCGTTACGCCCCCTGCTAGACTCGCGCGCGGACGCGCCAACGCAAACGAACAGGGAGCGCACATGAACGTCGAAAAGGTCGTCTTCGCATTCTTCATCGTGCTGGCCGCGACGCTGAATTTCGGCTTCGTGTACGGCGACATCGACGATCCGACCCACCACGACATCTACGAGCTCTTCGGTGCGGTGGTGGTGAACCTCGTCGCCACGGTGCTCAAGTTCGGCGACCGCACGCAGATCGGCGCCGTGCACCTGGCCACCAGCCTGGTGGCCGTCCTGCAGCTGGTCATCGCGTCCGTCGTGTGGGCCTACGCGGCGCACGTCGGCGGTGGCCTCGACCCGGCGACCACGGCGAGCGTCGTCTCGCTGTCGGCCGGCGCCCTGCTCGCCAACTTCGTCTCGCTCACCCTGCTCGTGGCGGAGACCGTCAGCCTGCGCCGATGACCAGCCCGATCTTCATCGCGCTGCGGCGGCTGCGCCCGCCGCTGCTGGTCCTGATCGCCGTGTACGCCGTCGGGATCGTCGGCTTCGTGCTCATTCCCGGACAGGACGCCGAGGGCCGGCCGGTGCCGATGAGCATCTTCCACGCGTTCTACTTCATCACCTATACCGCGAGCACCATCGGCTTCGGCGAGCTCCCGCACGCGTTCACCGACACGCAGCGGCTCTGGGCGACGGTGGTGATCTACCTGTCGGTGATCGGCTGGGCCTACACCATCGGCGCGCTGCTCGCGCTTGGCCGCGACCGCGGTTTCCGCCAGGCGCTGCGCCGCGAGACCTTTGAACGCGAGGTGCGCCGCCGGGCGGAGCCGTTCTTCATCGTGTGCGGCTACGGCGAGACCGGCGCGCTGATCTGCGCCGGCCTGGACCGCAGCAACCTGCGCTTCGTGGTGGTGGAGGTCGACGAGGCGCGCGTCGCCGAAGTCGACCTCGCGGGATACACCGCCTCCACCCCGGCGATCCAGGGCGACGCGCGGCTGCCGGAGAACCTGCTCGCCGCCGGCCTGCGCCATTCGCGCTGCCGCGGCGTGCTCGCGGTCACCGACGATGACGAGGCCAACCTCGCCGTGGCGATCGCCGTGCGGCTGCTCAACCCGCGCATCCCGGTGCTGGCGCGGGCGCGCAGCGAGGAGGTCGCCGACAACATGCGTTCCTTCCGCACCGACCACGTGATCAATCCGTTCACGGTGTTCGGCGAGTACCTGTCGCTGTTGTTGCGCGCGCCGCGCGTCTACGAGCTGCTCGACCGCCTGGTAGGCAGCGCCGCCTCGCCGGAGACCACGGACCGCCTGCCGCCGCGCGGGCATTGGGTGGTGTGCGGCTACGGGCGCTTCGGACGCGAGGTGGTCGAGTGCTTCGACCGCGAGGGCCTCGACCTCACCATCATCGACCCCGATCCGCCGGCAGACGCCGACCGGCCGGTGGTGCGCGGCACCGGCACCAACGAGGCGCCGCTGCGCGCCGCCGGCATCGAGCGCGCGGTGGGGATCGTGGCGGGCACCGACAACGACGTCAACAACCTCTCCATCGCCGTCACGGCCCGCAGCGTGAAGCCTGACCTGTACGTGATCGTACGCCAGAACCATACGGCCAACGCGGCGCTGTTCCAGGCCTTCGGCGCGGACTACACGGTGGTCTCGCGGGCCATTGTCGCCGAGCATTGCATCGCGCTGGTGCGCACGCCGCTGCTCGCGCCTTTCATCGCGCGGGTGACCCGCGGCGACGAGGCCGCCGGCGTGACTGCGCTGGAGCGTCTCGAGGCGGTTGCGGGCACGCAGCGCACCACGGCGTGGAGCATCCGGTTGAGCGCGGCGGGCGCCGCCGCCATGCACCGCGCCCTGATGTTGGACCATGCGAGCATCACGCTGGGCGCCCTGCTGCGCGACCCGGCGGCGCGCGAGCGCCCGCTGCATGCGCTCGCGCTGCTCCTCGCGCGGGACGAAGCCACGACGCTGCTCCCTCCGGACGACACCGAACTGCGCGCCGGCGACGAGCTGCTGCTGGCCGGGACCAACGCGGCGCGCGAACGGCTCCAGCAGACGCTCGATAACGAGAACGTGCGCGATTACGTGCTGCTCGGGCGCGACATTCCGGGCGGGCTGGTATGGCAGCGCTTCGGACGGCACGCGCCGTCGGCCTGACGCCAGCCGGG